>VOFD01000696.1_pt1 | contig 286001 bp, 214 predicted proteins | sample 5384101 | NCBI WGS metagenome assembly VOFD01 (sample SAMN12384723, study PRJNA508395) | human gut metagenome | isolation source: healthy gut C | host: Homo sapiens
AGTTGCCATCAGGTAAAGCTGGGCACTCTGGGGGCACTGCCACCGCAAGGTGTGAGGAATTACGTCCGGGGCTACACACGTGTTACAATGGGAGGTCACAGAGGGGCTGCTACCCGGCGACGGGACGCCAATCCCCAAACCCTCCCTCAGTACGGACTGAACCGGGCGTGGATAATAATCGGGTATCAAGTGGTTTGCCGAAGACTCGGGATCAATACGATCGGTAGGGGAGCATTCCATCGGCGTTGAATGTCTTCCGTGAGGAGGGCTGGAGCTTATGGAAAAGCAAATGTAGGTATAAGTAACGATAAAGGGGCGGGAAACCCCTCGCCGAAAGCCCAATGGTTCCTGAACAACGCTAAGCTGATCAGGGTAAGGCGGGACCTAAGGCCTGACGGAATAGGTGGTTGAAGGGTGTAGGAGTTGATTCCGGCAGGCAAATCCGCCGGGAGATCCGAACCTGAGAGTATGGCGCGTCCTTCGGGACAAGCCAATAGCGCGGGTAAGCGTGCTGCCGAGAAAATCCGCTACGCATAACACATGCGGCACCCGTACCGAAACGGACACACGTGGTCGGGTAGAATATACTAAGGCGCTTGGGTGAGTCACGGTTAAGGAACTAGGCAAATTGACCCTGTAACTTCGGGACAAAGGGTCCCTACCCCGGCAACGGGGAGGGCGCAGCGAATCGGTCCAGGCAACTGTTTACCAAAAACACAGGGCTGTGCGAATTCGAAAGAAGAGGTATACAGCCTGACACCTGCCCGGTGCCGGAAGGTTAAGAGGAGAGGTCATCGCAAGAGAAGCCTTGAATTGAAGCCCCGGTAAACGGCGGCCGTAACTATAACGGTCCTAAGGTAGCGAAATTCCTTGTCGGGTAAGTTCCGACCTGCACGAATGGTGTAATGATCTGGACGCTGTCTCAACCGTGAGCCCAGTGAAATTGTAGTATCGGTGAAGATGCCGATTACCCGCGATGGGACGAAAAGACCCCGTGAACCTTTACTATAGCTTAGCATTGGATCTGGGCACGTGATGTGTAGGATAGGCCGGAGGCATTGAAGCAGGTACGCCAGTATTTGTGGAGCCGCCGTTGAAATACGGCCCTTTATTTGTTTGGATTCTAACTCCTAGTTGGAGGACATTGCTTGGTGGGTAGTTTGACTGGGGTGGTCGCCTCCAAAAGCGTAACGGAGGCTTCTAAAGGTGCCCTCAGGACGATCGGTAACCGTCCGCAGAGTGTAATGGCATAAGGGCGCTTGACTGGGAGACATACAAGTCGAGCAGGTAGGAAACTAGAGCATAGTGATCCGGTGTTTCCGTATGGAAGGGACATCGCTCAAAGGATAAAAGGTACTCCGGGGATAACAGGCTGATCCCTCCCAAGAGCTCATATCGACGGAGTGGTTTGGCACCTCGATGTCGGCTCGTCACATCCCGGGGCTGGAGAAGGTCCCAAGGGTTGGGCTGTTCGCCCATTAAAGTGGCACGCGAGCTGGGTTCAGAACGTCGTGAGACAGTTCGGTCTCTATCTATCGTGGGCGTATGAAATTTGCGCGGCTCGGGCACTAGTACGAGAGGACCGTGCTTGACCGACCTCCGGTTTACCGGTTGTGCCGCCAGGTGCACCGCCGGGTATCCGCGTCGGGATCGGATAAGCGCTGAAAGCATCTAAGCGCGAAGCCGGCCGCAAGATAAGATTTCAATGAGGGTCGTCAGAGACTATGACGTTGATAGGACGCAGGTGTATAGGTGGAGACACCACAGCCGAGCGTTACTAATTGCCCGAAATTTCCGTATTTGGCGTTTTTTCCAAATCTTGTCGTGTTTGCATGTTTGTCTTTCACGGCCGCAATGAAATTGAGGTGGCTTTGGCGCGGAGGTTCCACCCCTTCCCATTCCGAACAGGGCAGTTAAGCTCCGCCACGCCGATGGTACTGCGCAAGCGGGAGAGTAGGTCGCCGCCGTTTTGACAGGGCAGAGTTCCGGTGGGTGTAGAAACCCCGATGCGAACTCTGCCTTTTTTTATGCCCCCGCGCGGGGGAAGGCAATGAGGGAACCCAAGAAAAAAGCCATCCTGTGAACAAGATGGCTTTCGTAGTAATTAAGTTTAATATCTGAAACTGCTTCCGCCCAAAAATTCGCGTAGAAGGGAAGTTGGAGGAAGCTCCTTATCTTGTAGCGACGTAAAGTAAGATAAGAATTTCAGGAGTCGGTGGGCTTCTGAATATTCGGGACAGTTATTGGGTACTTTGCGCAAAATGGGTTCCGCATATTCTTTCATGACAGCAAGTTCGAACAATAAGGCCGAATTAAACATCGTATCTGCGTATTCTTGGTAAGGAAATATCCATTTATCTTCTCCTGCACGGACACTTGGCCAGCGTGCGATAGTTTCCTCTGCCGAGTAATTTCTGTATTTATAATCGCGGATAATTCGCCTTAATAATCGGTTGTCAGTTGTTGGAATATAGTTATGATTGTCTAATAAGATTGTAGTAAGAGCAGATACATAAATCTTATATTTGCTTTCAGCCGGAATATTGGGAGTCAGTGCAGGATTTAAGGCATGAATCCCTTCAAGTATTAAAACCATGTGGTCGTCGATGCGAAGTTTTTTTCCGCTCCATTCTCTTTTACCGGTTACGAAGTTAAAACGTGGTAGTTCCACTTCTTTTCCTTCAAGTAGTTCTTTTAGCTGCTCTTCAAAGAACGGTAAATCCAGCGCATAAAACGATTCAAAATCATGTTTCCCATCTATTCCGAGTGGAGTTTCCTCGCGGTTGACGAAATAATCATCCAGTGAAATAGGATAAGGCCTTATTCCGTTTGTCATCAGCTGAATGCTAAGTCTTTTTACTGAAAGTCGTTTTCCCGGAAGAAGAAGGTCCTGAAATTAATACTAACTTAACCCGCTCCCCGTTTTGGTTACGCGAAGTAATCTCATCGGCTATTTGGGCTATTTTCTTTTCCTGAAGCGCTTCCGATACATTTATTAGGTCGGTAGCCAGTCCTTTGTTGCAAGCGATGTTGAAATCTCCTACGGTACTGATACCCAATATCCGGTTCCAGCGCTGGTATTCTTGAAAGACTTCCAGCATTTTTTCCTGTTTTACCACTTCTTCCAGCTTGTTGGGATTCTCCCGGTTCGGGATGCGCAGCAATAAGCCGTCGTAGTATTTTACGATGTCGAACAGCTGAATGTATCCTGTGCTGGGAACCAGACTGCCGTAATAATAGTCTACCGTGTCTCCTAAGCGGTAGTAATATGAATAAAGCTGACCGGAAGTTTCCAGCAGTTTTGCTTTGTCTAACATGCCATACTGCCGGAACAGGCGGACTATATCGTCAGTGTGCGACTCCGTGCGTTGAAAGGGAATATCCTCGTCGATGATTTCCTGCATTTTTTGTTTGATACGTTTCACATCATCTAATCCGATGCTGCGGTCAAGATGCAGGTTGCAATAATATCCTTTCGATACGGGATGTTCTAACGATATGCTTCCTTCGGGGTAAAGCTCTTCTACCGCCTTAACCAAAATGAAGCAGAGCGAACGTACATACGTACGCATACCCGAAGCGCTGGTAATGTCTAAAAACTCTACATCCTTATTATAATATACTCTGAAGTCAAGGCTTTCTACTTTGTTGTTTACTTTTGCACTTACCGTGCCGTAAGGCATCTGCAAGTCGAAACCTTTATAGATTTCTAATAATGATATTCCTTCGGGGAAATCTTTGAAGGAATTGGTGTTTTTGCAATATATCCGTACCATAATATATATGTTTATCCGGTGATTAATCAGTGCTTAATTTACTTATTAAAACAATCGGGGGATTCATTCGTACGGAATAAATAACAGAAGCGGGTGGTTTTTATGGTTTTTTAATCTTGGGATGCAGGGAAAGAGGAGATAAGAAAGACGGGGTGATTTCCGGTTATCGGAATCACCCCGTCTATATGAATAATCTGAACTTATCTGTAAGTTAAGAAGGAATTATGCGTCGATATTGGCATAAGTGGCATTCTTTTCGATGAACTCACGGCGCGGAGCTACATCATCTCCCATCAGCATGGAGAAGATGTAATCGGCTTCGGCAGCGTTTTCAATGTTTACCTGCTTCAGGATGCGGGTTTCGGGGTTCATGGTCGTTTCCCAAAGCTGTTCCGGATTCATCTCACCCAAACCTTTGTAACGCTGGGTATGGATGCCTTGCTCGCTTCCGTCGCCATATTTACGGATAAAGGCGTCGCGGTCTTCATCTTTGTAACAGTATTCGCTGATTTTACCTTTCGTGCATTTATACAGCGGCGGGTTGGCGATATACAGGTGTCCGCCCTGAATAATTTCGGGCATGTAGCGGTAGAACAGCGTCATGATAAGCGTGTCGATGTGAGAACCATCGACGTCGGCATCGGTCATGATGATTACCTTGTGGTAACGCAACTTGTCGATGTTGGCTTTCTTGCTGTTGTCGTCGCCGTCTACGCCGAAGCGCACGCCCAATGCCTGAATGATGTTGTTTACCTCGTCACTTTCGAACGCTTTGTGCCACATGGCTTTTTCCACGTTCAATATCTTACCGCGGAGCGGGAGGATAGCTTGGAACTGCCGGCTGCGTCCCTGTTTTGCCGAACCGCCTGCCGAATCTCCCTCCACGAGGAACAACTCACACTCCTCTGCCACGCGGCTGGAGCAGTCGGCAAGTTTGCCCGGCAGTCCTCCGCCGCCCATCGGACTCTTGCGCTGTACCGATTCGCGTGCCTTGCGTGCGGCGATACGTGCCGTAGCAGCCAGTACCACTTTGTCTACTATTATTTTAGCTTCCTTCGGATGTTCTTCCAAGTAGTAAGTCAATGCTTCGCCTACGGCTTGGTTTACAGCTCCGCTCACTTCGTTGTTACCTAACTTGGTTTTGGTCTGCCCCTCAAACTGAGGTTCGCTTACTTTAACCGAGATAACGGCAATCAGTCCCTCGCGGAAGTCCTCGCCTGAGATTTCTACTTTTGCCTTTTCCAGCGCCTTGCTTTCCTCGGCATATTTCTTCAGCACACGGGTCAGTGCCGTGCGGAATCCGGCTTCGTGCGTACCGCCTTCGATGGTGTTGATGTTATTCACATACGAGTGAAGGTTTTCGCGGAATCCGGTGTTATACATGATGGCGCACTCGATGGGAATGCCCTGCTTTTCGGTGTTCAGATAGATAACATCGTCGATAAGCGGCGTATTGTTTGAGTTCAAGAAGCGTACAAACTCTTTTACGCCCTCTTCCGAGTGGAACACCTCTTGCTTGAACGAACCGTCTTCTTCCTTCTCGCGCTTGTCGGTCAGCGTGATGGTGATACCCTTGTTCAGATATGCCAGTTCGCGCATACGTGCTTGCAGGATGCTGTATTTATATTCGGTTACGGTGAAGATGCTGGCATCGGGCCAGAATGTTTGCCGCGTACCGGTAATGTCGGTTGTTCCCACTTCTTTTACCGGATACAGCGGTTTGCCGCATGAGTACTCCTGCTGGTAGATTTTGCCGTTGCGGAATACGTTGGTGGTCATGTGGGTAGAAAGGGCATTAACACACGAAACACCCACTCCGTGCAAACCTCCGGATACTTTATACGAACCCTTGTCGAATTTACCTCCGGCGTGAAGAACGGTCATAACTACTTCCAGCGCCGATTTCTTTTCTTTCTCGTGGAAATCTACCGGAATACCGCGACCGTTGTCTTGTACGGTGATGGAGTTGTCTTCGTTGATGGTCACTTCGATGTGGGTACAATAGCCTGCGAGGGCTTCATCAATCGAGTTGTCCACCACTTCGTATACCAAGTGGTGCAGACCTTTTTCACTGATGTCGCCGATATACATGGCGGGACGTTTGCGTACGGCTTCCAGTCCTTCCAGTACCTGAATACTGCTTGCCGAATAGCTGTTCCCGCTGTTTTGATTTACTTCTTCACTCATTTTTTATAACTTCTATTTTTAGCGTTCAAAGTTACTAAAAATACTTCGTTTTCCGAAGTGGTTCGATAAAAATTCAACTTCTATAAGTTTATTTCAATATCGTGTCGGCGGATAAAAAATTAAGGTCTGTCGGCGAGAGCGTTTTGCCGACAGACCTTTGCGTATGGAAAAGACCTTCCTTGGAAAGTGTCTTTGGGGGATTTTCGTTAGTTATATTTAAATGGATGCGTTGGGATGACCGGGAACACTATTAATCACTCGTCCCTCATGATGCCAAGTTCTGCCATCAGAAGCACTTGTGGTCCAATAAATGTAACCTCCTATTTTTACATTATTGATGCCACCATCAACGATACAAGGTAAGTCTCCTAATCCGTCTGTTCCTGTTTCTATCATTCTGTCGGCGTACCCATCATTGTTGTCATCATATACGACTTGATTATTAGCTTGTCCGCAGTGGTCAGGTTGGTGATTAATGCCAGGCGCATGCTCTTTTGAGTTTGCTACTTGCCACTCACAAGCCACTCCCCAACATGCCGCTATATACTCATTGGGAATGAATGTCTCAATCTCCGTTCTTGGTGTAATCCATTTTGTTTTCATGATTTCTCCTCCGTTATAAAGTTATATTGAACATAATCGTTTACGAAACATCTGATTTCATTCTCCATGCTTCCGTCCTCATCATCGTGTGCAGCGCGGGCTTTCGCAAGAACCTGAGGGATGGTAGACGGCGTTTCAAACTGTTTCCAAAGAAACTCCGCCGTGGGGTTAAGCGTTATCAGTGCGTTGATGTCTATCTCGAAGTTGGTGGGAACCAATACGCATTCGTCTCCCACCTTGCGCATAATCAGATTCGGATTGGCTTTATACACTTTGGCATACTCTATTTCTACTTTTTTGCATGTATAAAGCAAACTCATTGTCAGAGAGAGGAATGAGTTGAGCGTTCGACAAACTTCCCATGTTGGGAAGAATGTACAACTTAGGTTTTCGGTAAATTCGTTTCATGTGCCATACTTTTAAAGGTTTTTGTTCGTGTCTTTTTCCTACTTTTGTTCTTCATTCATTCCTTTGGCCCATAGCACTTTTAAAAGCTGCCTATTTAGTATTAGTTGTTTATCTTTGCAAATTTAAATTTGTACAGATTCGACAAGTGTTAACAGATGTAAAGCATACGTAAATTTGCTTACATAACAAATGAGAAGCTGTTTTGAATTTACTGCCCGTGCACACACGAAAACGGGTACATCAAGCAAGAAAAACTTTTTGTAGAGACTCAAAACAGTTTCAAAGACAAGAAAATAGCCGGGAGTAGTTATCCGCCTGTGTCAGGAAATAGGATGTATTTCAGAAAGAAATAGAATCAGTTCAGACCGAACGCATCGGGGTAATGCACCGTTCCGCTTATCCCGTTCAGCCCGTTTGCTTTCAGTTCCATCGCCATGCAACATGCGTCGGGGGCATCGAATGGGAACTTAATGCCGAATGCCGATGCCTTTTTATAGCCAAACCTCGGATAATAATCTTCATGCCCAAGCAGCAGTACGCCGCCATAGCCTAACGCCGCCGCTCTTTGGTGGGCTTCACGAAGAAGCATTCCGCCGATTCCCCGCCTTTGAAATTCAGGCAATACAGACAGAGGGGCGACAGACAAGACTGTATGCGTGCCGTTAGCGGATACGATTGTTACTTTCGACAGCAAAACGTGTCCCACGATTTTTTTGTCACCCGTTTCGGCCACTAAAGACAGCTCCGGAATGTAAGCGTCCGATTGCCGAAGCCGTTCAACCAAGATGTGTTCCGTGTGGTCGCTTTCTGGCATGTTACCGAACGCAAGGCGTACCACTTCTTCTACTTGTCCGAAATCTTTTTCCGTTTCTTGCCTGATTAGGATAGAATCATTCATTGCTTTTTTTTTGTTAATCTGTTTTTACTGCCGGTGGGTGTCGTTTAAACGTGATCCGGCTTGGCGGGAAGCCTGAAAACGCTACCCATAGAACGAGGCAACCGTATGGGTAGAACCGGGTAACTCTACCGTTAGGAACAGCCAACGCTAACGGTAGCGTTTTTTGGGTTGTGGAGGCGATAAAAGACAAAAGCCGCAAAGACGTTGTTTTTATCTTTGCGGCTTTTGTCTTATTTTCTTTCCTGAGAGAATCTTACGCTTTAACGCCGTTGTATTCGTCAGATACGGTCAGTTTCTTACGACCTTTTGCGCGGCGTGCAGCCAATACTCGGCGACCGTTTGCAGTAGCCATTCTTTCACGGAAACCGTGTTTGTTTCTTCTCTTTCTGTTCGAAGGTTGATAAGTTCTTTTCATTGTTCGTATATGTTTTATGTTATTATTCTAAGCGTTCGGGCTGCAAAATTAGTGACTTTTTTTAAATAAACCAATAGCTAATTCATTTTTAGACAAATCTTTTTGTGTTTTTTCGTGATTTCAATTAATTTTGCATCCGAATTGTTGTCGACGAATCTATAATTACACATAATAATAAAGAATACAACATTATGATTAATGCTCAAGACATTAAAATCGGAACCGCTATCCGCATGGATGGCAAATTATACTTTTGTATCGATTTCTTGCATGTAAAACCGGGAAAGGGTAACACGTTCATGCGTACGAAGCTGAAAGACGTAGTTGACGGATACGTGTTGGAACGCCGTTTCAACATCGGTGAAAAACTGGAAGACGTGCGCGTAGAACGCCGTCCGTACCAATATCTGTATAAAGAAGGTGATGATTATATCTTCATGAACCAAGAAACGTTCGAACAAGTGCCCATCGCTCACGACCAAATCGAAGGCGTTGACTTCCTGAAAGAAGAAATGGTGGTAGACGTTGTGTCTGACGCTTCTACTGAAACAATCCTGTATGCCGAACTGCCGGTTAAGGTTCAGCTGAAGGTTACTTACACCGAACCGGGACTGAAAGGCGATACGGCTACCAATGCCACGAAACCTGCAACCGTAGAAACCGGTGCAACGGTACGTGTTCCGCTGTTCATCAACCAAGATGAAATCATCGAAGTAGACACACGCGACGGTTCATACGTAGGCCGTGTAAAGGCGTGATGAAATACTAACCGGCATCGTGCGCCACTTGTGCGCACCCCGCCGTAACAAGGACGCGGATTAGCGCGGTAACGACAGACTCTTCCGTCTGTGAAGCCGGCGTTAATCCGCGTCTTTTTGCATTCTTTCCGTGCTTATCAAGCCCGTCTGAACGCTACCGCTTGCGTTCCATTACGCTACCGCAAGCGCAGATGAAAACTACCGCTTGCGTTCCATCGTCTTACGGCTTGTATTTTTCCGCCTTCCGATTCGTTTATTACGCGGCTTTTCCCTATTTTTGTCCGGTAATGTTTTAAGAAAAAATACCCCATGCGATATTCCGTTATTATTCCCGTATATAACCGTCCCGATGAGGTGGACGAACTGTTATGCAGCCTGACGAAACAGACTTTTCGTGATTTTGAAGTCATCATTATAGAAGACGGGTCTTCGCTGCCTTGTAAGAATGTGGCAGAGAAATACCGGGACAGTCTGGATATACATTATTATATGAAGCCGAACTCCGGGCCCGGGCAAACTCGAAACTACGGAGCGGAACGGAGCAATGGTGAATATTTGCTGATTTTAGATTCGGATTGCATTTTGCCCGAAGGCTATCTGGCTGCCGTCGAAGCCGAGTTGCAGCGTGAGCCTGCCGATGCTTTCGGAGGTCCCGACCGCGCCCACGATTCGTTTACCCCCGTACAGAAAGCCATCAACTACGCGATGACCTCTTTCTTTACCACCGGAGGCATACGGGGCGGCAAGAAAAAAATGGACAAGTTTTATCCCCGCAGTTTTAACATGGGCGTGCGTACGGAGGTATACCGGGCGTTACACGGATTTTCCGATATGCGTTTTGGCGAAGACATCGACTTCAGCATCCGTATTTTCGAAGGCGGATACCGTTGCCGCTTGTTCCCCGAAGCATGGGTGTGGCACAAGCGCCGCACCGACTTCCGCAAGTTTTTCAAACAAGTGCATAACTCCGGTATAGCCCGAATCAACCTGTATAAAAAATACCCCGAATCGTTGAAACTCGTCCACCTGCTTCCGGCAGTGTTCACCGTGGGCGTGGTTTTAATCTTGCTTGCCTCATTGGTTTGTGCATGGAGCCTGACGCTGTTGGCATTGTTTGCATTGATCATCTTTTTGGATGCTTCTTTTCAAAATAAAAGTATGAAAATAGGTATACTTTCCGTACTTGCCGCGTTTATTCAGTTAACGGGCTACGGGACGGGCTTTCTTCGTGCATGGTGGAAACGCTGTGTGTTAGGGAAAGACGCCTTTTCCGCTTTTGAAAAGAATTTCTATAAATGACGGATAAACTGAATATCAACCAATGGGCGGAAGAAGACCGCCCGCGCGAAAAAATGATGCTTCACGGTGCAGCTGCGCTGACCAACGCCGAACTGCTTGCCATCTTGATAGGCTCAGGAAATACCGAGGATACGGCAGTGGAACTCATGAGAAAGGTATTAGACGGTTGCCGGAACAGTTTGAGCGAATTGAGTAAATGTACGGTCGACGACCTCTGCCGCTACAAAGGCATCGGGCCGGCAAAAGCCGTCACCATTCTGGCTGCTTCCGAACTTGGAAAGCGCCGCAAAGAAGAAGAACCCGCCCGGAGGAAACAAATCCGCTGTTCTACGGATATTTACGACTGGTTTCATCCGCTGATGTGCGACCTTCCGGTGGAAGAATGTTGGATAATGCTGCTCAATCAAGCCTCGAAAGTGATTGATACGGTCCGAATCAGCCGGGGCGGACTGGCATCGACGCAGGTAGACGTGCGCTTGCATCCTGCGCGAAGCCCTGCTGAAACGCGCCACGGCGTTTGTGCTCTGCCACAACCACCCGTCGGGCAACAGAACTCCCAGCACAGACGACGACCGCCTTACCCAGTCGGTAGCTGTGGCAAGCAAAACCATGAACATCCGCCTGCTCGACCATCTGATTGTGACAGACGGCGGGTATTATAGCTATGCCGATGAAGGCAGGCTTTGATATTCAATCTTTTTTATTACATTTGCAATACAGAATAATATAATGAATATGGATAACGAACAGAAATTAAAAATAGAGGAAAAGATAATCGAGATGCTGAAGACGGTATACGACCCGGAAATCCCTGTCAACGTATACGATTTAGGTCTTATCTACAAAATAGACTTGCAAGACGACGGTGAACTGGTTATCGACATGACGCTGACCGCTCCCAACTGTCCGGCGGCAGATTTCATCATGGAAGACATCCGCCAACGGGTAGAATCAGTAGATGGAGTAAAGTCGGCACAAGTCAATCTGGTATTTGAGCCCGAATGGGACAAAGACATGATGACCGAAGAAGCAAAGCTGGAGTTAGGTTTCTTATAACGACTAAAAGCAGGAAGGTATTTATGAAAAACGTATATTTTCTTTCGGACGCCCATTTGGGTTCGCGGGCCATTCCGCACAGCCGTACGCAAGAACGCAGGCTGGTGAATTTTTTAGACAGCATCAAGCATAAGGCGGCAGCCGTCTATCTGTTGGGTGATATGTTCGACTTCTGGTACGAATTTAAACTGGTAGTACCGAAAGGATATACGCGCTTCCTCGGCAAAGTGTCTGAACTGACGGACATGGGCGTAGAGGTACATTTCTTTATCGGCAATCATGACATCTGGTGCGGCGATTACTTGGAAAAAGAGTGCGGGATGATAATCCACCGCGAGCCGCTGACTTGTGAGATTTACGGCAAAGAGTTTTTCCTTGCCCACGGCGACGGACTGGGCGATGACGACCGCAAGTTCCGCTTCCTGCGTACGATATTCCACAGCCATACTTTACAGCGCCTGTTCTCTACCCTTCATCCGCGCTGGAGCATCGAATTTGGTCTGGAGTGGGCTAAGCACAGTCGTCTGAAACGTGAGAACGGGAAAGAGCCCCCCTATATGGGAGAAGACCGCGAGCCTTTGGTCTTGTTCACAAAAGATTACCTGAAAAACCATCCCACCATTAATTATTTCATTTACGGTCATCGCCACATCATGCTCGACCTGATGCTGAACCGTACCACCCGCATGATGATTCTCGGCGACTGGATTCATGAATTTTCTTACGCCGTATTCGATGGCGAAAACATGTTCCTCGAACAGTATATCGAAGGAGAAACGATATTGTAGATTTCCCGACAGAGACAGGCGTTTTAACCATTTCTGAAAAGCAGTTGGTGTGTATGAACATAAAGAGAAACAATGTTGTTTTACAAAAAATATAATGTTGTAATTGCAAATGTTTTAACCGGGAATGTTTATTTATGAAGACTAAAATTTTATTGATGTTGGCAGTCATCCGTCATCATCAGCAGCCTTATCTTCGTGTATGACCATCTTTTCAAACTCCCGTCAAACAGTCACTTTTATGGGCGAAGATGGAACCAGAATCTACGACGGAACGAATAATGTAAAGCTGTCGGAAATAAAAGACGGAGGCGTAACGACCGTGAAACTGAAAAAGAAACTGTCAGACAAAATAATGATAGCCAAGAAAGAAGGTTATAAAAACACTCCGTTTATCGTCGAATCCCAATTCAACCCGAAAGCCCTGTGGAATATCTTGTTCTGGCCGGGCTTCCTCATCGATTTGGGTACGGGAAAGATTAACAAATACGACCCTGTGATCTATAATATCGAAATGGAAAAAGAGTAAAAATACTGCGGTTAGTCTTGTTTAAATCATGCGGATAAGTTCTTCTATTTTATTCGGACAACCGCTCCATGCATCAGATAGTATCTTTTCAAGTTCTGAAATGAGGTCCGGTAAGAATTAAAATAGAGATTTATCAATATAAATATCTTATATTGCCGTTTAATTTAATACGTAAAGTCTGCGGACAGTTGCAAAAAATCAGCAAACTGTCCGCAGACTTTGTTTTACCTTGAATTTTATTGTAAATTCAGTTAATGTTTTTTGCTGCTTCTCTTAGGAAAAATCGGCAAAGCATCAATTCTTATTCTCAGTAAAACTTCTCTAAAACCTCGTTCTATATGCTTATAGAGCCATTTGAACGATTTTTATATGTTTCTTGCTTATTTTTTGTTAAAGTATATGTATTGTATTTTACTACATTTGTGCCCGTAAGTTAATTTCTCAATTCATAGATTAATAAAGTTGAAAGAAGAGGAAGTTAACTTCTTGAGAACTATTATCCTTAATTTTAAAACTGAGAAAAACAATGAAATCAGATTCACTACGAAAAAATCCGAAATGGATTAACTGGATGGTATGCACAGGTTTCATGGTACTCTCTCCAATTCATTCGATGGCAACGAATTCCGTTTCGGAAATTCAAGTTAGTCAGCAGCAACAGGTAATTAAAGGAATTGTTGTTGATGAGGCAGGAGAAGGTATAATCGGTGCAAACGTGATGGTTGAAGGTACAAAAATGGGTACAATTACCGACTTCGACGGTCGCTTTTCTTTATCTATTCCAAAAGGAAGTAAGATCAAAGTTTCTTTCATTGGGTATAAAGACCAAATTGTCAGTCGTTTTAGCGCAGGTAAAGAACTGAGAATTGTAATGGAAGATGATTCGCAGTTATTGAGCGAGGTAGAAGTGGTGGCATACGGTTCGCAAGAAAGTGTCGGTTACAGGAGCCATTTCATCTATGAAAGGAGAAGATTTGTTGAAAACACCTGCTGCTTCTCTTTCCAACATTTTATCGGGACAGGTTACCGGTATTTCTTCTGTACAATACTCAGGCGAGCCGGGAGCCGATGCTGCTGATTTGTATGTGCGCGGTATCGCTACGTGGAACAATGCTGCTCCGTTGATTCAGGTAGATGGAGTAGAACGTGATTTTTCACAAATCGATCCGAACGAGGTAGAAAGTATTACTGTATTGAAAGATGCTTCGGCTACGGCTGTATTTGGTGTGCGTGGTGCGAATGGTGTTATCCTTATTACTACCAAACGCGGTTCAGAGGGTAAAGCTAAGATTTCGTTTTCTACTTCGGCAGGTGTTAATCTGATGACTAAACAGTTGAAGTTTGCCAATTCATATCAGTATGCTTCCTATTATAATGATATGATGGTGAACGATGGAGGTGTGCCGACGTTCTCTGAAGAACAACTTATAAAATTCCGTGACCATACTGATCCTATTCTTTATCCAGATATAAATTGGTTGGATTATTGTATGAATGATGCTTCATTTCAATCACAACACAATATAAATATTACTGGTGGAACAGACCGTATGCGTTATTTCGTTTCGGCAGGTATGTTTACTCAAGATGGTATGTTTAAGCAGCTTGCAGCTTCTGATGATTTTAACTTCAATTACAAACGATATAATTATCGTGCCAATTTAGACTTTGATGCAACGAAAACCACGTTGATTTCAGTAAATATCGGTGGGCGTATTGAGACTAAACGTACTCCAGAATCGGGAGAAGATCAGAACCAGTTATTTAGAAAACTGTATTGGGCTGTTCCGTTTGCGGGAGCTGGAATAGTTGATGGAAAACGTATCGTATCTAACAGCGATTATTTGCCGTTTACGGGGGTAGATGGATTGGATTCCTATTACGGAAAAGGTTTCCGTACTACTACTACCAATGTGTTGAATATTGACTTGATGTTAGACCAAAAGTTGGATTTTATAACGAAAGGACTTTCATTTAAAATCAAAGGTTCATATAATACAAGTTATTGGACGCAGAAAGTGGCAAGTTCTTCTATTGCGACTTATACACCCGTTATTCAAGATGATGGCTCGATAGCGTATCGTAAGAATGGTTCAGACTCTCAGTTATCGTATAGCAGAAATACCAACGGGGAAGGAAAGTCACGTGACTGGTATATGGAAGTTGCGTTGAACTATAACCGAAAATTCGGCGATCATAATGTGACCGGACTTTTATTATATAACCAATCAAAACGTTATTATCCCGGTGGAACTTACGATGATATCCCTTCGGCATACGTAGGCTTTGTAGGACGTGTAACGTATGATTGGAAAACACGTTACATGGCTGAGTTTAACGCCGGTTATAACGGTTCTGAAAATTTTGCACCGGGTAAGCGATATGGTTTCTTTCCGGCAGGTTCTATCGGCTGGATTGTCAGTGAAGAATCTTTCTTTAAACCGATAAAGAAAGTCATTAATTATTTAAAATTACGAGCTTCCGTGGGTATGGTAGGTAATGATAATAACGGAAACAACCGTTTCCTTTACTTGCCCGATGCCTATGTATTAGGAGGCGACGGCTATTATTTCGGTTCGAATGCTACAAGCGCGCAGCCCGGAGCTTACGAGGCAACCAAATCGAATATGGATGTAACTTGGGAAAAAGCTGTTAAACAGAATTACGGTATTGATTTTTCTATGTTTCATGAAAAATTAGGAGTTTCGGTTGATTATTTTATTGAAAAACGCCGCGATATTCTTACGCAACCCGATTACATGCCGGGTATTTTGGGTATGACGCTTCCTATCATGAATATTGGTAAAACTGAAAATAAGGGTTATGAAGTGCAGTTGAAATGGAACGACAAAATAGGTAACGACTTCCGTTATTGGGCAAACTTTAACCTTTCATTTGCGCGTAATAAGATTGTTTATAAAAATGAAGTCGACCAAAACGAACCGTGGATGTACGAAACCGGACGTACTATCGGTTCTCGTTCTATTTACAAATTCTGGGGATTCTACGATGAAACAGCAGATGCTCGATACCAAAAAGAATTCGGTATTCCTATTGCCGATCACGGTTTGTCTCTGAAACCGGGTGATGCCGTATTCGTTGATTTAAATAAAGATGGTGTTATTGACGGTGACGATTCTACACGTGATTTGAGTTTTACCGATACACCGGAGTATACAGCCGGATTAAATCTTGGGTTTAGTTGGAAAGGATGGGATTTCTCTGCACAATTTACCGGAGCATGGAACGTTGACCGTCTGTTATCTGAGTTCCGCCAACCGTTGGGTGATACCCAAAATAAGGGATTGTTACTTTATCAGTATGAGAACACATGGCGTTCATCTGCCGATACTTATACAGCAAAATTCCCGCGCATATCAAAAGCGGCACAGGCAAATAACTATCGTGGTTCCGATCTGTATTTGTGTAATGCCAGTTATTTGCGCCTGAAGAGTTTGGAAGTTGGTTATAATTTCAGTCTGCCATTTATGAAAAAACTGAAAATGGACCAATGTCGTTTGTATGTAAGCGCTTACAATCTGTTTACGATAACCGATTTTATGTGGGGTGATCCGGAATCACGCCAGAGTGACCGTCCGAATTATCCGCTTACCCGTGTTATCAATGTTGGTCTGAAATTAGGATTCTAAATACTTAAATTTACATATAACTATGAAACATTTAACAAAGTGGTTTATAACGGCATTTGTAGGGGCTGTAACAGCTACGTCATGTGTCGATGAAATAAAGTTCGGCGACAGTTTCTTGGAGAAAGCTCCGAGTGTTGCCGTTACTCAAGATTCTATTTTCGGGAAGGCGGAATACGCCCGTCGCTTCTTGTGGACAACTTATAGCAAATTATATTACGGGTTAGCTACAAACTGGAATGATGTGGATGGAAAGATGAATACCGGTATGTTCGAGTGTTTGTCCGACTGCTTTCATAGCCATAATTCGTGGGATGGATTGAATAGACATTATTATCCCGGTACCTATACGGCTGTAACTGAAGATAATACTTCGGAAACTCGGTTTAGCTTTACGAAAGAAGAAACATGGGAGTGTATTCGTGCGGCGTGGATCTTTATTGAAAACGTTGACCGTGTACCCGATATGGATGAAATGGAGAAAGAACGTTTAAAAGCTGAAGCTAAAGTTATCATAGCTTCTCGTTATTTTGATATGTTCCGTCATTTTGGCGGATTGCCTATCGTTGAACAGGCTTTTGCGGCAGAAAACGATTATCAGGTCCCTCGCGGTACGGTAGAAGAAACGGTCAACTTTATGGTCAAGTTACTTGATGAGGCTGCATCCGTTCTTCCGTGGGATTTGACAGACGATGGCGAGTCTAACTGGCAAGGAAGAATGACTCAGGCGTCGGCTATGGGTTTGAAATGTAAGATTCTTCTTTTTGCGGCAAGTCCCTTATTTAACGATGACGAACCTTATTGTACAGAGCCTCCTCAGGAGGCGGTTACCGGACACATGGTGTGGTATGGTGGCTATAAGCCTGAATTGTGGCAACAGTGTTTAAAGGCTTGCGAGGACTTTTTCGATATGCTTGCGCAAAAAGGGCATTACGAATTGTTTCAACCCACGGGAACTACGTGTGACGATTATCGTGCGGCTTTCAATACGGCTTATTTCACACGAAATAACACTGAGTTGCTGATCTCTACCCGTATCATCGGTAAATATAATTGGGATTGGTGGTATTACTGGGGCGACTGGGTTCCCAATGGAGGATACACACCTACGTTGGAGTACATGGAAATGTTCCCGATGAGCGATGGTACACCGTTCGACTTTGACAAGGCGGTAGCCGAAAACAACATGTTCTTTGAAGATAACGATTACAACAAACCTACCCGCGACCCGCGCCTTTATGAAACCATTTTGGTAAACGGTGCAAAATGGAGCGGACGCAGCGTCGAATTGTGGGCAGGTGGGCGCGAAAATGCCAACAGCACCACTACCGAAACCGGACAATACGCTACGGGATTCGGACTTTATAAATTCTATAAAGAAGGCAAAGGTAGTTTGGCTGGCAATTTCTTGGAATGGCCTTACCTGCGCTTGGCGGAAATGTATTTAATCTATGCTGAGGCTTTGTTGAAAAACAACCGGATAGACGATGCAATCAAGCAAGTCGACATCGTTCGCGCCCGTGTAGGGTTGAAAGGGCTGGTCGCATCGAACCCCGGAAAAGACATGAGAAATACCGATAACTTGATGGAAGCCATACTGAACGAACGGGCTTGCGAATTGGGGCTGGAAGATGTGCGTTTCTTTGATATGATTCGCAACAAGCGCGCCGATTTGTTTGAACGTCCGTTGCATGGATTGTTGATTGAACGTGCCGACGGCGGCAGTGGCTCATGGTCTGATAAGCCGGAAGCAGACCGGGGTGATTTCCCTACCCGGTTTAAGTACACTCCTTTCCAAATATCCAATGCCGGACGTTCATGGTGGAATGGATTTAATCCGAAATGGTACTTGGCTGCATTCCCGGGTAAAAGAAGTAAATAAAGGATATGGATTAGTTCAAAATCCCGGTTGGTAATATAACGGCTTGCCCATTAAAAATACATGCGGTAGCGTTACCCGTTTCTATGGGTAGTGTTCAAGCATCTATGCGGTAGCGTAATCTATTTCTATGGGTAAGATTTTTGAGACCGATTTTTATGATTTAAGAATTGTCTAAGTTACTAAAAAACAGAAAACAATGAAGAAAAAGATATTGGCTTTGACTATGCTGGCATACATGGGTGTGCAAGTTATGGCTCAAGAAGAGAATAATATTACCGGCATGATACTTGACAGAGCCGGAAATCCTGTTTCGGGAGCGGCTGTCAGTATCGTCGGACAACCCGGTAGTTTGGTGTCAACAGACGCTACGGGTAAATTTGAAATTTCAGCGGCAAAGGATGATAAACTTCAAATTCTGACGCCTTATGATGCTACGAAAACAGTAGATGTAGAGCCCGGAAAAACCATGATAATTGTTATGGATTTGTCATCAGAGAAGGTGAACTATGGGTTCGGGTTGAATCAGACTTTCGCCGAATCAACGGGAGCTGTTTCAACTGTTTACAGTAATAAAATAGATAACCGTTCTTCGTATACGTTGGGAAATTCGATGTACGGAAACGTAGCAGGATTAACAACCCTTCAGAAGACTGGGGTAATGTGGGAACAGATACCTTCGATGTTTATTCGCGGACAGAAAACGCTAAATGGGAATAATGGCATCTTGATTGTGGTCGATGGATTGGAACGAGACAATGCATATAATGTGTTACGTTACCTGAATCCTGAAGAAGTAGAGTCAGTAAGTGTTTTGCGCGATGCTGCTGCCATTGCGCTGTATGGCTATAAAGGTGTAAACGGAGTATTGAATATCGTTACGAAGCGGGGAAAATACAAATCGAGGGAAATCAGTTTCTCGTATGATCACGGTTTTACTTACCAGAACCGTTTGCCCGAAATGGCGGATGCCTATACTTATGCACGTGCCATGAACGAGGCGTTGGCGAACGACGGTAGGTCGCCACGTTATACACGGGACGAACTGAATGCTTTTAAAAGCGGTAAATACCCGTATTATTACCCTAACGTAAACTGGTGGGATGAGGTATACAGAGATCGTGGAAAATCCGATATTGCTACGCTTACTTTCCGTGGAGGAGCTTCAAAGATACGTTATTTTACGATGTTGAATTTGCAGAATGGACGGGGATTTATAAACAATGCTAATTCGAATGAAGGCTTTTCAACACAAGAAAAATATTCAAAGGCTAATCTTCGCAGCAATTTGGACATTGATTTGACTCCGAAGACCAAACTTCAAGTTAACATAATGGGTACGTTGAATGAGTTCAGCCGTCCCGGTCTTGGTTCAGATGATTTGATAGGAAAACTTTATACCACTCCTGCTGCGGCATTTCCCATTCGTACGGAAAGCGGTTTGTGGGGAGGTAACACCACATGGACAGGATGGGCAAACCCTGTAGCTTTGACACAAGGCAGAGGCTACTCAAAAGGGCATACGCTTGGCCTATGGGCAGATATGACTTTAAGGCAGGATTTGTCTTCCATTACTGAAGGTTTGGGTGCATCTTTCCGTATGGGATATGATAATGTGGCATCTTATTGGGAAGATCATACGATGGAGTATCGATACGGAAGTACGTCGGTTACCGGATGGGAAAACGGAGAACCTTCTTCGTTTGCTGACTATGAAGCTGGAAAGGATACAGAAATGGCAGGTGGCAGTAAATTAGACTGGCAGTATCGTTCGTTTAATTTCATGGCAAATGTAGATTGGACTCGCCAGTTTGGAGACCATAAAATCTATACCACGTTGATGTATACTTATAAATACGATAATAACGTTAATATAAACTCTACTTTATACCATTGTAACTGGTCATGGTATACTCACTATGGCTTTAATAACCGTTATTTCTTGGATTTTGCTTTGGTCGCTTCGGCTTCTAATTTGTTGGAAACAGGTAATCAATGGCATGTTTCACCTACTGTTGGTTTAGCATGGAATCTGACAAACGAAGATTTTATGAAAGATGTTTCATGGTTGAATTTCTTGAAACTGCGTGGTTCGTTCGGAATCATTAACACTGACAATATTCCTTATAACGGTTATTGGAACACTACTATGAACGGAAGTGGAGGAGGATATCCTATTCAGGATGATTTCGGAAACGGAGGAGCTTGGCAAGAAGGTCAGCTTCCTTCATTGGGCGGAACTACAGAAAAAGGATATAAGTATAATGTCGGAATTGATGCTACTCTGTTTAATGGACTTACTTTGATGGTTGACGGATTCTACGAAAGACGCCAAGATATATGGGTATATACTGGCGGTAATGTTTCATCAATACTGGGAGCAACGTCTTCTTATGCGAATGCAGGTATAGTTGACAGCAAAGGTGTTGAAGTTGGTGTTGATTATACGAAGCGATTCGGAGATTTCCGCTTGAATTTGGGAGGTAACTTCAGTTTTACTAAAAACATTATCAAAGAACAATTGGAAGAGCCGAAAGCTTACGACTATTTGTATAGTACGGGAAAACCTGTCGGACAAATATTTGGGTATCAAGCCGTTGGCTACTTTATAGATCAAGCAGATATTGATAACAGTCCCGAACAGCAATTTGGTGCGGTAAGTCCGGGCGATGTTAAGTATAAAGACCAAAATGGTGACGGTGTGATTAATGAGTTTGACCAAGTTGCTTTGGGATATAATTCCAGTGTACCCGAAATTTATTATGGTTTCAGCATCGGTGCAGAATGGAAAGGAATAGGTTTCAATGTTGATTTTCAAGGATTGGGGAATTATACGTCTTGGACAACGCTGAGTGGACTTTACCGTCCGCTGACTAATGGCAATACAATTTCCAATTACTATTATGCCAACCGTTGGGCACCTGAAACCCCGAATGCACGTTATCCTCGTTTGTCTACTGAAACGGTTCAGAATAATAACCAAAACAGTTCCGTATGGCTTGAAAATGGTGCATTCTTAAAGTTGCGTAACTGTGAGGTATATTACAAATTGCCTCATTCGCTTATTAGTAAATGGCATTTGAATACGGCAAAAGTATACGTAAGAGGAGTTGACTTATTCTGTTGGGACCATATCAACGAAATAGACCCGGAATCACTTAGCAACGGTATACCTACCACGCGCTCTATTAACGTAGGTCTATCTATCGGATTCTAATATTAACCTAATTAAAGAAAAAACTTATGAAGTTGAAAAACATATTATTCGGATTAGCTTGTATGTCGTTCATGGCTTCATGCGCAGATTTGGATTATCGTGAATATACAACGTACGACAAAAGCTATGTATTTACTGATTTCGGACGAACCGGAGCGGTAGTGACTAATATTTACAGCTACTTGGATTCCGATCTTCCAGCAGACGGCTCGTTATGTTCTGCTTGTGATGAGTCTGAATATGCTTGGAGTTGGTCTACAGTACTTGGGTATACAGACGGACGCTGGAGTTCGACTAACGCTTACAGCCGTTGGAGTTTTGAGGGAATTCGTAAAGCTAATTTTTTCTTGGAAGAATCGGTTAACGCAGATTTTTCAGAATTGCGCTTTGACAAGAATTATGAAGCCGAAATGAAACGTTTCAATCGTTATCAGTATGAGGTCCGATTTTTACGTGCCTATTTCTACTTTAATTTGGCTCGGGCATACGGAGATGTACCTCTTATAACGAAAGTCTTGACGGAAGAAGAAGCTAATCAGGTCTCTCGTACTCCTGTGGCAGAGGTATTCGATTTTATAGTAAAAGAATGTGACGATATTGCTGATGAACTTCCGGTGGATTATACCAAGTTGGAGAATGATGCGGCCAATGGAACAAGTCCTGAAACCGGACGTATCACCAAGCAAGCAGTTTTGGCTTTGAAAGCCCGCACTTTATTGTATTGGGCGAGTCCTTTGTTTAACGAAGACAATGATCCAACATTGTGGCAACGTGCAGCACAAGCCAGTAAGGATGTTCTTGATTTTTGTGATGCAAATAATATACAATTAGGTAAATACTCTGAAATATGGGGTACAGAGAATTATAAAGCCAAAGAAATGATATTTGTACGCCGTATCGGTGATACTAACTCGCCGGAAACGACAAATTTCCCTGTTGGAATGGAGAATGGAAATTCAGGCAACTGTCCGTCTCAAACGTTAGTAGATGCTTATGAAATGCAGGCAACAGGAAAGGCTTGGAATGAAGAAGGCAGCGGTTATGATGCTAACAATCCGTATAGCGGACGCGATCCTCGATTGGGAATGACAATTGCTGTTAATGGTGATAAATGGCCGGATACTAATCCTAATCCGTTGGAAACATATACAGGCGGACGAAATGCTCTTCCTATAGCAGGAGCTACTCCTACGGGATATTATCTGAAAAAATATTTGGATAGTACCACAGATATCAGTTCGTCAACAGGAAGCGGCGGAAAGCGTCACAGTTGGGTTACTTTCCGATTAGGAGAATTTTATCTTAATTATGCAGAAGCTGTATTTAATTATTTGGGATCAGCCGATGCTACCGATGCTGTTTTTACAATGTCTCCGGTAGAAGCTGTGAATAAAGTACGCAATCGTGAGGATGTGAAGATGCCAGATTTCCCATCGGGAATGTCTGCCGATGAATTTATTCAGAAATATCGTCGGGAACGTATGGTAGAGTTGGCATTTGAAGGTCATCGTTTTTGGGATGTCAGAAGATGGAAAGATGGAGATTCGCAGAAGAACATTATAGAAATGCAGATTACAAAAAATGGTGATAACTATACATATAAGCGCGTTACTAAGTCTCGTTACTGGAATGATAAAATGTATTTGTTCCCGATTCCGGACAGCGAAATGCGTAAGAATCCGAATTTGACTCAAAATCCGGGATGGTGATGAGATAACTTTTATGTTGAACATCAAAATAGTAATTGTATGATGAAACTGAAATATATAATACCGATGCTGGCTGCTGTGTGGATGGGAGTTAGCTGTGATGATAAATTAGAATCCTTTGAGATGCAGGGGTATGAAGGAATTCCTGCGCCAGTTGAGGGAATGACTTCAGAAGCTTTGCCCGGACAAATCCAATTAAATTGGACTGTTCCTGAAGTGGCAGAATATGCTTATATAAAAATATGGTATGAAGATCCATTGCAAAAAGAAACGATTTATAAGATTGTTTCGCCGGGAACAACTGAAATGCTTATAGACGATACCCGTGCCCGTTTTGGGGAATATGAAATTTTTTATCAGACTTTTAATATTCATGATGAAGGAGGAGAGATCAAATCGATTAAGGCTGTTTCGGGAGCTGCTCCTGCTACCTATACTTTAAGGAAATGTAATGTTACGGTCGATATGTTGAGTACGAACGCGCAAGAACCTACTGAGGGACCGATTGCGAATCTTGTAGATGGGAATAAGGGGAGCTTTTTCCACACTCGTTGGAATGAGCCTTTGATTCCGCTGCCGCATTATGTGCAGATTGATTTTGCCGAACCTCATGGAGATTTTGTAGTGAGTTATGTAAACCGAAGTGATAATACATGGACTACGGACGGACGTCCTACGGAAGTCGAACTGCAAATCAGTAATGATGGAGAGAAGTGGGAAACTATTACTACATTGACCGGTCTCCCCACAAGTGCTGGTAGTGAATATACATCGGATTATATCATGCCGGGCAAAACGTTTACTTATTTCCGTTTTAACGTAATCGCTACTTCGGGTAATACCAGTTACTTCAATATGGCAGAGCTTACGATGTCGGATTTGGAAGTGTACGACCCCGAAACAGTACCGTTGGAATAAGTTGGACGTGCTTGTGATATGAGTTTGTTAATTCATTTTCGATGTGAGCAGAAGGAGGGGATTGAAAAGTTCCCTTCTTTTGTTTTTGGAAAACCTGCTACATTTTTATACTTTTGGACAAAACTGAGAATATGAAACATTTGCGATTACTTTATTGCTTGGCGTTTGCCGCACTTTTTGCGCCGGCTCAATCCCAAGAAAATTACAAGTTGGTGTGGAGCGATGAGTTCGAGGTCGATGGGAGGCTGGACTCTACGGTGTGGAACTATGAAAACGGATATGCGCGTAACGAAGAATTACAGTGGTATCAGCCCGATAATGCCTTTTGTAAGGATGGGTTGCTGATAATCGAAGCACGGAAAGAGAGGCGGAAAAATCCGTTATATCAGGCTGGAGAAGGAGGCGATTGGCGCACTTCGAGGGAGTTTGTAGAATGTACTTCTTCATCGGTGACAACTGCCAGAAAGAAGGAATTTCTGTATGGAAGGGTGGTTGTCCGTGCACGCATTCCCGTAGGTAAGGGTGCGTGGCCTGCTATTTGGATGTTGGGCGCTTCGATGGAATGGCCCTCTAACGGAGAAATCGACATTATGGAATTTTATCGGAAACAGGGTGTACCTCATATTTTAGCCAATGCTGCATGGGGAACAGACCAAAAATGGGTGGCAAAATGGAATAGCAAAGCCATTCCTTTCAGCCATTTCTTGTCGCAGAATCCTGATTGGGCTTCGGAATTCCATATTTGGCGTATGGACTGGGACGAAGAAGCCATCCGGATTTATTTAGACGATGAACTGCTGAACGAAATTTTGCTGAAAGATACTTATAACGGTACGATAGGGGAAGGGAAAAATCCGTTTATGCAGCCTCAATATTTGTTGCTGAACTTGGCTGTGGGAGGTATCAACGGCGGACCTGTGTCGGAGAACGCTTACCCTATGCGTTACGAAATAGATTACGTGAGAGTTTATCAGAAATAGCGGGAGAGGACGCAACATAAACAAAAAGAGGATAGACCTTTCAGCAGGTTTATCCTCTTTTTGTATGGCTAAAAACCGATTTTTATTTTTTCATGCGGTTACCGTAGCGGCTCATGAACTTATCAACACGTCCTGCGGTGTCTACCAGTTTAGACTTACCTGTGTAGAACGGGTGTGAGCTGCTTGAAATTTCCAACTTAACCAACGGATAAGTTTCGCCTTCGAACTCGATTGTGTCTTTAGTGGCACAAGTAGAACGAGACAGGAACATGTCGCCGTTTGACATGTCTTTAAATACTACCGGGCGGTAGTTTTCAGGATGAATGCCTTTTTTCATTTCAGTATATACTTTTATTGTTATTATTTGCTATATACGGTAACACTTTTTCTGTAAAGTGTGTAATGGTCTGTTTCGGGTTGCAAAGATACAGCTTTTGCTTGAATTAGAAAAACTTTTACCGCTTAAAAATATTTTTTATTTTTATGTGCTCATCTTATGGGGGGGAGCCGCTGGACTTGTTGAAACTTTCCTGCCCGCCGAATGTATGGGCAAGAGTTATCCCTGTTGTCCCCCCGAAAACGCTACCGTTAGTGTTATCCATTTCATGCGGATGCGTTAACCATTTCTACCCATAGCGTTCACTGGTTCTATGGGTAGCGTTTTTCATGCCTCTGACCAAGCCGGATAACGGCTTCCACAGCCGGTTATTCCCGGTTGTCTTTCAGCTGGAAATCTTTACGGCGAAGTACGAAACTGTTGCTGAGGTATTTTTCACGCACGATTTTGTTTTCAGCCAGTTCTTCCGGTGTTCCCTGAAACAGAATCTTTCCCTCGAACAGCAGGTAGGCGCGGTCGGTGATGCTCAGCGTTTCCTGTACGTTATGGTCGGTAATCAGAATACCGATGTTTTTGTCCTTCAGTCGCCATACGATGTGCTGGATATCCTCTACGGCAATCGGGTCGACTCCGGCAAACGGCTCGTCGAGCATGATAAACTTCGGGTCGATGGCAAGGCAGCGGGCGATTTCCGTACGCCGGCGTTCACCACCCGAAAGCTGGTCGCCTAAGTTTTTGCGGACTTTTTGCAGGCGGAACTCATTGAGCAGACTTTCCAACTTCTCTTTTTGGTATTCCACGGGCTTGTCGGTCAGTTCCAGTACCGAAGCGATATTGTCTTCTACGCTCATTTTGCGGAAAACCGAGGCTTCCTGTGCCAAATATCCTATTCCGTTTTGCGCGCGCTTATACACGGGATACGATGTAATATCTTGGTTATTAAGGTAAATGTGACCTTCGTTGGGGACAATCAATCCGGTTGTCATATAAAAAGAAGTCGTCTTGCCGGCTCCGTTAGGACCCAGCAATCCCACTATTTCCCCCTGTTTTACGTTGATGGAAACGTGGCTTACTACGGTACGCTTCCCGTACTTCTTTACCAGATTCTCGGTACGTAACACCATGCGCCCGTCTTCGGGAAGCTGGAATTCCTCTTGCTGTGTGGTTGGTTGGTTATCTTCTGCCATGGCCTAAAAGTGAGAGAATATTCTTCGTTTGATGTCGCAAAAGTAGTAAAAATCTTGGGTTATGTGGTAGTTCGGGCGAATTTCGCTTCATTTTTATAATAATATAGCTAAAAAGCCTTACTTTTGTACCAAATAATTTTGTGAAAACAATATGGTTAAGCCAATCACCACTTTAGGAAAGTATCTGATATTGATGGGGAGGGTGTTTTCCCGTCCCGAACGTGTCCGGATGTATTTCAAGCAATATGTCAGCGAAATGGCGCAACTGGGCATCAACTCCATCGGTATCGTGTTGCTGATTTCGTTTTTTATCGGTGCAGTTATCTGTATCCAGATAAAATTGAATATCGAAAGTCCGTGGATGCCCCGTTTTGTAGTAGGGTATACCACACGTGAAATTTTGTTGTTGGAGTTCTCGTCTTCCATCATGTGTTTGATTCTGGCGGGAAAAGTGGGGTCGAACATCGCTTCCGAAATCGGAACAATGCGCGTAACCCAGCAGATAGACGCGCTTGAAATCATGGGAATCAATTCGGCTTCTTACCTGATTCTTCCCAAGATACTCGGACTGATGACAATGATTCCCTTCTTGGTGGTATTCAGTATTTTTGCGGGTATTTTCGGTGCGTTTTGTACGGCATGGTTCGGCGGCATCATGAATGCGACCGATTTGGAATACGGTTTGCAGTACATGTTTGTAGAATGGTACATTTGGTGCAGTTTCATCAAATCACTGTTTTTTGCATTTATCATAGCCAGCGTTTCGGCGTATTTCGGCTATACGGTAGAAGGAGGCTCTATTGCCGTGGGTAAGGCAAGTACCGACTCGGTAGTGTCGAGCAGCGTGCTGATATTGTTTTCCGATTTAATACTTACTCAACTGTTAATGGGATGATAGAACTGAAATCTGTAAGCAAGTCGTTCGAGGGGCGTACCGTCCTCGACAATATAAATTTTTCTTTTGAAAACGGGAAAACCAATCTGATTATCGGTCAGAGCGGTTCGGGAAAAACCGTGCTGATGAAGTGTATCGTGGGGCTGCTTACCCCGGAACAGGGCGAAGTGCTTTACGACGGCAGGGACTTTATCCACATGGATAAGAAGGAAAAACAATCGTTGAGGCGCGAAATGGGGATGATATTCCAAAGCGCCGCGCTGTTCGACTCTCTGTCTGTGTTAGAGAACGTGATGTTTCCGCTCGATATGTTTTCGAACGCTACCTACCGCGAGCGTGTGAAGCGTGCACAGTTCTGCCTTGACCGTGTGAACCTGATTGATGCGCAAAACAAATATCCGGGTGAGATAAGCGGCGGTATGCAGAAGCGTGTGGCGATTGCCCGTGCCATCGTGTTGCAGCCTCAGTATCTTTTCTGCGACGAACCCAATTCGGGGCTCGACCCTAAAACGTCGTTGGTTATCGACGAACTGATACATGGTATTACCACGGAATATAACATGACCACCATCATCAATACCCACGATATGAACTCGGTGATGGGTATCGGTGAAAGTATTCTCTACATCTATCAGGGACATAAAGAGTGGGAAGGTACTAAAGATGATGTGTTTACCGCCACTAACGAGCGCTTGAACAACTTTATTTTTGCTTCCGACCTGTTGCGGAAAGTAAAGACGGAGGAGAACAAAGAGAAAAAATAAATTATACGGCTTTGAGAATCAAAGGAAAGGCGGCAAAACAATGAGATGAAAATCTCTTGCTTTGCCGCCTTTCTTTTGTTATAGAAGGATAAAAATCTTACTTCTGTCGGATGAAGATATTAATCGGAGTTCCCGACAATTTCCAGCGTTCACGTATTTTGTTTTCCAAGAATCGGCGGTACGGTTCTTTCACGTACTGCGGAAGGTTGGCAAAGAATACAAACGACGGAACCCGCGTATTGGGAAGCTGGGTAATGTATTTGATTTTGATATACTTCCCTTTGTTTGAAGGAGGCGGATATGCTTCTATCAGCGGGAGCAGCTCCTCGTTCAGTCGGGCTGTCGGGATGCGGGTATTGCGTGCTTTATACACTTCCTGCGCAGACTCTAATACCTTAAAGATACGTTGCTTGGTGAGTGCCGAAGCAAATATTATCGGGAAGTCGGTAAACGGAGCGAGGCGCTTGCGCACAGCGTCTTCATAAGTCTTCATGGTCTTGTTAGACTTTTCTTCCACCAAGTCCCATTTGTTGATAACTACCACAAGCCCTTTCTGATTGCGCAATACCAGTGAGAATATATTCAAGTCTTGGCTCTCTATGCCCCGTGTGGCATCCAGCATCAGGATACACACGTCAGAGTTTTCGATAGAACGGATAGAGCGTACCACCGAATAATACTCCAAATCTTCGGTTACTTTATTCTTCTTGCGGATACCGGCAGTATCTACCAAGTAAAAGTTGAACCCGAATTTGTCATAACGTGTGTAAATCGAATCGCGTGTGGTTCCCGCAATTTCGGTTACGATATTACGGTCTTCGCCGATGAAAGCATTGATGATAGACGATTTTCCTGCATTAGGACGTCCTACAACAGCAAAGCGGGGAATGTCATCCTCCAATATTTCGCCGGTCTCTTTGCGGAATTTGCTTAAAATCAGGTCGAGTAAATCGCCCGTTCCGCTTCCGCTCAAGGCAGAGATACAAAAAGGGTCTCCTAATCCCAGCGAATAAAATTCTGCTGCATTATATTGTAAGTCGTTGTTGTCGGTCTTGTTGGCAACCACAATAATTGGAGTTTTAGAGCGGCGTAAGATGTTCGCCACCTCCAAGTCGAGGTCTGTAATTCCATTAACGATGTCTACCACAAATAAAATAACATCGGCTTCATCTATAGCCAACATTACCTGCTTGCAGATTTCTTCTTCGAATACGTCGTCAGAGTTTACCACCCATCCTCCGGTGTCTACTACTGAAAACTCTTTACCTAACCATTCACATTTACCGTATTGACGGTCGCGGGTTGTACCGGCCTGTTCGTTTACGATAGCCTGACGGCTTTGCGTCAGACGGTTAAACAGTGTCGACTTTCCCACATTGGGGCGTCCTACAATAGCTACTAAATTTCCCATATTTTCTATACTTTGTGCGGCTTCGCAGCCGGTATTAATCTAATTGATAGCCAAAGTTTTTTAATTCCTTATCAGAGTTTCGCCAGTCTTTATCCACTTTGACGAACGTTTCAAGGTAAATCGATTTCTGGAAGAAATGTTCCAGTGTTTTGCGTGCTTCGGTAGAAACCTTTTTCAGCGCCTTTCCTTGATGTCCGATGATGATTCCTTTTTGCGATTCGCGTTCAACGTAGATAACGGCATTGATATGGATACTTTTGGCTTCTTCTTTGAATTTCTCTACGACAACTTCTACAGAGTAAGGAATTTCTTTGTCGTAATACAGCAAAATCTTTTCGCGGATGATTTCAGTGACGAAGAAACGCGCCGGCTTGTCCGTCCATTGGTCTTTTCCGAAGTAAGGAGGTGAGTCGGGAAGCAGGCTTTTGATGCGTTTCATTACTGCATCGACGTTGAATTTTGCTTTTGCCGAAATCGGGATGATTTCAGCTTTTGGCAACATTTCGTGCCATTCATCGACCAGCTTTATCAGATTTTCTTGATTCGTCAGGTCGATTTTGTTGATTAACAACAAAACGGGGATGTCCAGTTTAAGCACTTTCTCCATAAACTCAGAGTTCTTGTCTGGCTTTTCGATTGTATCGGTCACATACAGTAACACATCGGCATCTGTCAACGCCGATTCCGAAAAATTCAACATAGACTCTTGGAGCTTGTAGTTAGGCTTCAATACTCCCGGCGTATCGGAAAAGACGATCTGCATATCGTCAGTATTGAGTATTCCCATGATACGGTGACGGGTAGTTTGTGCCTTGAACGTTGCAATGGAAATTCGCTCTCCTACGAGCAAATTCATCAGGGTAGACTTACCGACATTCGGATTGCCTACGATATTTACAAACCCGGCTTTGTGCATAATCTTTGTTTATTTTTGTTTGCCGACAAAAAAACGCATCGGGTTGGGATGCGTTTTTTATGTGCGTTGGTTATTTCCTTTTTTATTTTTTAGTACCGTCATAACCCCATTTCACGTAAGTGGCTCCCCAAGTAAATCCGGCGCCGAATGCGGTGAAAATGATGTTGTCTCCTTTTTTCAACTGGCTTTCATAGTCCCACAAACAAAGCGGAAGTGTTCCGGCGCTGGTATTACCGTAACGCTGTATGTTAATCATTACTTTATCTAATGGAACTTCAAGGCGAGAAGCTACTGCGTCAATGATACGCAAGTTCGCCTGATGAGGAACAATCCAGTCGATATTATCTTTATTCAGCCCGTTTCTTTCTGCGATAGCTGCTGTTACGTCCGACATGTTTGATACGGCATATTTGAACACCGTTCTACCTTCTTGGTGCAGATAGTGCATCTTATTGGCTATTGTGAAATAAGAAGGAGGACAAACCGAGCCGCCGGCTGCCATGTGAAGGAAAGGAAGTCCTTTACCGTCTGTGCGCAGAATAGAATCCATGATACCGTAATCTTCAGTGGTGGCTTCTACCATGCAGGCAGCAGCTCCGTCGCCGAAAATCGGACAAGTAGCACGGTCAGAGTAGTTGACCATAGACGACATTTTATCTGCGCCTACGATAATAACTTTTTTGCTTCTTCCGGATTGGATCATGCAAGCGGCAGTTTCCATAGCATATAAGAATCCGCTACATGCTGCCTGCAAATCGAATGCATAAGCATTTTTCAATCCCAGCTTGTCGCATAAGATAGAAGCTGTGGAAGGGAAATGATAGTCAGGAGTAGTGGTCGCAACAATTACGCAGTCGATAGAATCTGGGTCCGAATTTGTTCGTTGCATGAGTTGTTTGGCAGCTTTACGCGCCATGTAAGAAGTACCCAGTCCTTCTTCGTTGAGGATACGTCTTTCTTTTACTCCGATGCGTGTCATAATCCACTCATCGTTGGTATCGACCATTCTTGATAATTCTTCGTTTGTCAAAACATAGTCGGGTACATATCCGCCGATTCCTGTAATTACAGCATTGATTTTTTCCATCATTTCTAATGTTTGATAGTGTATTGAAAAAGAAGCCGACAGAGCCGAAAGGCTCTCCGGCTTTATTCTTTCACCAACACGTTAAAGTGTCCAATGAAGTGCTTTTTATTTAGAGGGCTGCTTCTTTTACAATCGCAACTTTTCCTCTATAATAACCGCAAGCTCCACATACAGTGTGGTAAACGTGCCATTCGCCGCAGTTCGGGCAGATAGCTAAAGTAGGAGCAACTGCTTTGTCATGAGTTCTTCTCTTTGCAGTTCTCGTTTTTGACTGTCTTCTTTTAGGATGTGCCATTTTTCTAATTTATTTAATTGTTATCTAATATTTTCTTCAATTCGTTCCAACGTGGGTCTATCTCGCCGCTTCCTTCTTCCTCGTCGGCAGGATAATCCTCTTCTTCGGTAACGTTGGTAGCCAAGTGTCTGCTCAAGGCTTCCGCCATTGCTTGGTTACATTCTCCGGGGGCATGTACGTGTTTCATCGGCAGGCTGAGCGCTACAAACTCATAAATAAACCATGCTATGTTGATGTAACCCTCCTCTTCGGGAACGATAACAATCTCGTCATCGTCTGCATACTCACTGCCAAGTTTTACTTTCAACGTTTCGTCGGTGTTGACCGGCAGCGTTAAATCATCCAGACAGCGGTCGCATGAAACCACCACATTGCCCTCAATGTGGAAATTCAATATATAAATGCCCATGCTTTTCTTTACGGAAAGTGATACCTTTAAATTGCCTTTCTGTATCTCCGGGGCATCAATGTCGGTAAAGAATTGATTGGTCAGCGCATACTCATGCTGGCATGAGTCTTCACGCATGTTCTTTAATTCGATATTATATATATTGAGTTCTCCCACTTTGTAATGCCATAAAACTGGGCGACAAAGATACGAAGAATTATTTATTTAATCCAGTATTTCTACTTTTATTTCCTAAAAAATAACATAACTCAACAGAATAGCATGTCGGATTTCGTCTTATCGAGACTGATTTTTAAGCAGAAAAGCAACTGTCCGAAGTATAAGTTCCTCCGGCAGTTGCTTTTCGTCGTGTCGCTCTTATTCTGTTTTTGGTTAGAATTATTCGATGGCGATGCTGTGTTTAACAGGAGTCATGATGAACGTAAATTCATAGTCTCCATAAGGCAACATGTATTCATTCAGCGGTAAAGCTCCCCAACTGTTTACACATCCTAAGCCCATCTGTGCTTTATCAATCAAAACGTTTGTCAGGTCGGCTTCTTCTACTTCGTTGGAGTGTTCTTGACGTTTTTCCCAGCCTGAATCAAGCGATTCGATTGTATAGTGAAGGGCTGAAGCCGAGAACGGAGCTTCGGCGATGAATTGCAAGCCGCAACCTTCGTCATTTAATTGTTTCCACCAGCGGATGTCTGATTTCGTTCCGTTTTCTTGCGGGCGGATGTAGGCATAGAATTGGTCACTTACTTTTTGGTTGTAGATACCGAGGTCTGTCCATGCCTTGCGGTCGGCATAGTTTTCTATCGGTCCGCGTCCGTAATAAGAAATCTGCTCAAATGATTTCGGCATAACCAGTTGCATACCAAAGCGGAACAGGTTGGCTACTTTAGCTCCTTTGTCTGCTATCATTTTTTGGTTAACCTTTACAGCTCCTTTGTTATTGATGGTGTAAGTGAGGTAAAGTTTGGCAGATACGTTCTTCATGTCATATTCAGCAGAAACCACAATCTGGTTGTTTACCGATTCGCTCTTCAGTGAAACCAGTTTGATTCCCGGATTCTTCCAAGCTACGTATCTTTGCTGTAAGCCGGCTCCAAAGTCATTGTCGGTCGGTGCGCGCCAGAAGTTCGGTGTAAGCGCTGCTCCTTCTTTTATCATTTCCGTACCGTCTACGGTGTAGCGGTCGATATAGCCCGTAGCTTTGCTGAACTGGATGTTGAAGTTTTCACCGTTCACTTCCAGGCAGTTGTAATTTGAGTCGTCTGTCTGAGGAGCAATAACGGCAAGATTACTTTCGGTAACGTTATTCAGTTCAAGTTTCGGAGCCTTGTATGGGTTCATCGTAAGCTGTGCTTTTGCTACAACATGTCCGGCAGGAATCAAGCCTTCGCGATTCTTCTGAACATACTTCACGTTGAGCAGCCATTCGCCGCAGTTGCAGGTCTTTCCTAAATCAAGCTTCAGGGTTGCTGTTTGTCTCGGTGCGACGTTCAGTTTTTCTACCTGTCCGCTACGCATCACTTTGCCGTCTTTCAGCACTTCCCATTCCAAAGTATATGCCGAAAGGTCGCGGAAGAAATATTCGTTATACACTTTTATTTCGCCCTTGCTCAAATCGCCGGCAGTAGTCCAGATGTTTTGGTAATAGTAACCTACTTCATACATGTGTGGGTTAGGTTTGCGGTCGGGGCTGATTAAGCCGTTGTCGCAGAAGTTGAAGTCGCTGGCATCGAAGCGGTTGAAATCGCCACCGTAGGCGTAAATCATTTTTCCGTTCTTGCCTGTCCAGCGGCATGACTGGTCTACAAAGTCCCAGATAAATCCGCCTTGATATTTCGGATATTTGCGCACCAAGTCCCAGTATTCTTTAAATCCGCCTTCCGAGTTACCCATTGCATGTGCATATTCACACTGGATAAGCGGTTTCTGTTTGCTGTTGTCTTCGCAGTATTTTATACAGTTGTTGTAATCGTAATACATCGGGCAGAAGATATCCGTCTTTCCTGTTTGTCCGGCCTGTTCGTATTGAACCGGGCGGCTTGGGTCTTCCGCCTTAATCCAGTCGTAAGCCGCTTCAAAGTTAGGTCCGTATCCGGCTTCGTTTCCTAACGACCAGAAAATGATGCTGGGGTGGTTGAAGCTGCGCTGTACGTTACGCTGGTTACGTTCCATGTGGGCTTTTTTGTACGATGCGTTTTTTGCCAGCGTTTTATCGCCGTATCCCATTCCGTGCGATTCGATGTTGGCTTCGGCAACCATATATAATCCGTATTGGTCGCACAGGTCATACCAGAAATTATCGTCCGGATAATGGCAGGTACGTACGGCGTTCAGGTTAAACTGTTTCATTACCTGAATATCTTGAATCATGCGTTCGCGCGAAACGTAATATCCTCCGTCGGGGTCCATTTCGTGGCGGTTTGCACCTTTGAACAATACGGGCTTGCCGTTAACCAATACTTGTGAGTCTTTCAATTCTATTTTGCGGAATCCTACTTTGATGGGGATGACTTCGCTTATCGTGCTGCCGTTTTTCAGTGTGGCACGCAGGGTATAGAGGTAAGGAGTTTCGGCAGTCCATTTGTTCGGATTGTCAACGTTGATGGTAGTCGAAACTTTGCCCGAACCTTTTACTTCCGAAGTGGCTACCGTTTGGTTTTGTGCATCAAGAAGTTCGAGAGTCACGTTTCCGCTACCTTTCAGGCTGAGGTCAATGGCAAGTGAGCCGTTTTTATATTCGCTGTCCAGATCGGGAGTAACGCGGATATCATCGATGCGTTTTTTGTTGCGGGTATAAAGGTAGCAGTCGCGAGCCACGCCGGTATAGCGGAAAAAGTCTTGGTCTTCCAAGTAAGTACCGTCACACCAGCGGAATACTTGAAATGCTATCACGTTCTTTTGTCCCGGTTTCAGGTAAGAGGTAAGGTCGAATTCAGCTTCCAGCTTGCTGTCTTCGCTGTAACCTACATATCTTCCGTTAACCCACAGATACATGTTCGAGCTTACAGCTCCGAAATGCGCTACAATGTCTTTGCCTTTCCAGTCGGCAGGAACTACGATTTCGCGGCGATAAGAGCCTACATGGTTTTTCTCCGTCGGAACGTAAGGCGGATTACTTTCATATTGGTTTCTCCACGCATATCCGGTGTTTACATAAATGGGATCTCCGTATCCATTCAGTTCCCATACTCCCGGCACTTGCAGGTTATCCCAACCCTTGTCGTTGAAATCTGTTTTCCAAAAGTCAGTAGGGCGTGCGTCAGCGTTTTCCACCCAGAAAAACTTCCATGTTCCGTTCAGCGACATGAAGTTGCTTGATTTTTCTTTTACAGCCTGTGTTGCGGCTTCCGTAGTTTCGTAGGCGAAAAAGTTGGCGTGCATCGGGGCGCGGTTTACCGCATTTACCTCCGGGTCTTGCCATTCTTTGAAAGTCTGCCCGTTAGCAGCGAGGGTACATGCACCTAAAATGCCTAATAGAAATTGTTTTTTCATGATAAAAATTTAAGTTTTGTATAAATGTTTCGCCCACAAAAATAAACAATTTCTTGATATGCCACTGTATAAAAATCGGTCAATCAACTACCCAATTTTTGTCATGTGGCAGGGTCATCAGCGGATTGTAATACATTCCTTCCGTGTCGGGAAGATAAATGATATATTCCTTGTGGCTGTGGTTGGGAAGCGACTGTGAGCGCAACCACGGGTTCAGGTTTCGTAACAGCGCGTAGCTTGTACCCTGACTTTTGGCAAACCGGGGCAAATCGCTGATGGTCGAGGTTACTTTTACCGTATGATAAGGAATAGGAGGGTAGAGGTCTTTGCGCTTCAGGCGGAAACCGAACTTTTTCGGGTCGGACAGCATGATCTTCACAGCCAGTATGCGGTAAACGTAGCGCGATGTTTCTTCTACCAAGTACAGATCGAGCGCATTGTCGGTATACTGCCGGTCTTGCTCACGCGATATGCGTCCTTGTCCCGCGTTATACGAGGCTGCCACCGTTTCCCAGTTGCCAAAGCGGGCGTATGCCTGCTTCAGATACTTGCAGGCAGCTTCCGTCGATTTTTCTACATGATAACGTTCGTCTACATGATTGTTTACTTCCAGCCCGAATTCTTTGGCGGTAGTGGGCATGAATTGCCAAAGCCCCGCTGCACCGGCATACGAGCGTGCCGTAGGGTTGACGTTGCTTTCTATTGCCATCAGGTATTTGAAATCATCGGGCACACCGTTTTTCCGCAAGATAGGTTCTACGATGGGGAAGTAGCGGTTGGCACGCTTGATGATTTGTAACGACGTGCTGTGAAGGTAGGTAAACGCCATCAGCTCCCTGTCCATCCGTTCGCGGCGGTCGAAGCGCGTGAGGTCGATAGGTATGCCGCAGAAATCAATACTGTCGGGCACTTCCACGCAACTGTACGTTTCCGGCTCCACCGGTTCTTCGTGCGGCACAGCGCGGCAGTATGTAAAGCCTTGTAAAAACGGCGCAACAAGTAAGATGAAAAAAAAGATTCGCGTGCGTATATATTTCTTTATATTCATGTCGTTTCAGGAGTTATTCTTCCATTTTGAAGCTGTGTAATATCGATTCGGCAGTCTGTTCGTGAGCTTTCGGGCAAACGATGGATACATAAAAGCCGCAACTTGCGTCTTTAGCCATCAGGTAGCTGTACACACACCGTTCGGATTCACAGTTACCGGTTAGTTTGGCACCATAAAATTGCGGCAGTTCAAACGATGTAACGTCCGTCTGTTCGGTCACCTCGTCGTCTGCCGCGATGTTTTTCAGTTCTTGCGGGAGTTCGGACACCTTAATACCTTCTCCGGCAAGCAGTTGTACCGTAATGTAATAATTCGGGTTAGAAACGATGTATCCTTCTTCCGAGTCATCCTCTACTTCGATGTCCTCCGGAGCCAGAAACGAAATGTCATACGATGCCCACCGGGTCGTTTTCAACTCTTGTGCCCCGACGGGAGCGATGCCCCCAATCAGGGTGGCAAGCGTAATCAAAATCAAATGTCTCATGCTTTTCTTTCCGCCACTACTTTCCGGGCGTATACTTCTTCTTCTTTATTAACCATTACCAATACATTTCCTGCCGTGCCCGAATAGGGTGACGTCACTACCGACAGGGTTTCATCTTTCAGCATCGCGTCAACACCAGCCGATGCCAGCAAACCTTTAACCAATTCAGCTTCCCAGAGGTCTCCTCTGAAAACTTCTACCAATGTGTCATACGCAGCCTCTTTCATAATCGTAACGTTTTTGTTTATAGCAAAGATAAGTATAAAAATTGAGATTATGAATTTTTGAGCAGAATTTAAATAAGCTCTAAGTAGGTTCTTTGTCTCTTTAGAAAGGGGTTAGCAGCGTGTTTCGTTTGATATTGTTACGCATTCAGGTAAAAGGTTATCCTGTTACCGCCTGTAACTATCGTAGCATGTTTAGGGAAATGTGTAAATATCTATGTAAAATATGGTGGATAATGTGAAATTTCAGCTTGTTTTGATGTGGAATAATGTGAAAAAATCTATTTGCAGGTGTTATAAACTTTATTATGTATGTATTAATGGTTAAAGTTTTATGTATCATATTACTATGTGATAAATTTTTCTTTTCTTTGTACGAAAATTATAAGTAATAGAATTATATACGTATTATATGGCATACAGTGTTTTAGATATAGCAAATAAATTGTTGTGTAAAGCAGCGAATTATAGGGGAGGAGAGTTGATGTCAAACCTTAAATTGCAAAAAATGTTGTATTATGAACAGGGGTATCATTTGGCTAAATTCGGAACTCCACTTTTTCAGGAAGAAATAGAAGCGTGGATGTATGGACCGGTAGTACCTTCTGTTTATGAGTATTACAGCAAGTTTGGAGCTAACGGTATTTCTCCGGAAAGAGAAGAACTTGATTTGGATAATGAGTTGGAAGAAAAATTATTTGATGAAGTTTTTATTGCATATTCTCCCTATTCGGCTATCGGTTTGATGAATAAAACCCATGAAGAAAAGCCGTGGAAAACTACTCCTGCTAAAATGGGTAGTATCATATCAAAAGAAAAACTTGAAAAATTCTTCAAGACCCGTATAAAATGAGTAGTTATAGAAAGAGAAAGAAAGAGAAAGATAAGGATAATGATTTCGAGTTGATAAAGCGAGTTGTTGATTCGAATCAAATAAGTAGAAAAGAGATAGAGGATTTGGTTTCAATAGATCATCCTCTTTTTTCTTTTAAATACTTGCAAAAGCAGTCTGTTGAAAACTGTACGGATGTTAAATTCTTCCAGAGTTTTATATTCAGGTTGAAAAAATTATCGGAATTGGGGTGGAGTGAGATAAGGAAGTCGGACAGACATTCTTTTGGGATGGAAAAAATACCGTACTATAAAATAAAGCCCAAATCTCAACTTCCAGATTTCATAACTCCGGATGTTGAGTTTTGTGTTTTTAGGGCAACGGGGTCTAATCTTCCTTTTTTAGGTATTCAAGAAGGAAAGATTTTTTATATTATATTCATTGAAACTAATTTTGGTGACATTTATGACCATTGATTTTACTAGTCGGTCGCAATACAAAAGATGTCGGGAATTTCTGTTTTCAAGAGCTTCCGGCATCTTTTTGTATATTGATATTTTCTCTTGTTAGTCACCCTAAAAATTCTACCCATAAAGCAGTTAGGTTTTACGGGTAGCATCAGACAATTCTACCGTTAGAAATGACCAACGCTTGCGGTAGCGTTTTAAGGGATAAACAAGTGCTGTTATTCAGCGATTTATGAAAATAGTAATGCCCGGTTTCTTCCGCCGAAGAACCGGACATTGCCGAAGGAAAAGATTCAATGTTTATCTACGTAAACCGACTGAATCTAAGGTTCTCTTTTCCGCAAAGAGGGATATTTATGTATATGAAGTTTTTGCTATGCCAACTTTTATTAATAACCTCTGCGGAGTGTAATTGTTCGTTGGTTTATCAATTCTTCTACCGTGATTTCTCCGCGATAGTTGGTAGTCCCGATCATGTTCCTACTATATTGGAAGTAAAGTTTGGTATTTTCCGTCCAACCAACGAATGTTTGGAATGTGATTTTTCCATTATCCGATTCGAAATCCCGAATCCAACTCTGGTAACTGCTGTCTTCGTATATCGAAATGGTTTCTCCGTCGGGGACAGGGTCGGTTGATGTTCCTCCTATAATTCCTCTATGAGTATAATTTACTGATATCTCGCAAGGCGGAGTAGTATAACTGACGATAGCCGTTCCGTGGTCATAAGAAGATAGCTGAATATCTTCCGTAGCGAAATCCTGTTTTACTTTAAATCGGATTTCTTGACGGGCATACGGATCATCGGGAATGTATAGCAAGCAATGTTTTTCTTCGTCTACCGTGTACGTTCCGGTTGAACTGGATAACGGGATCAAGTAGTCTGTATAGATTTCTACTACTTTGTGTTCTCCGCCTGCCCATCCATCACCTTGTTTATGAAGGTCGAAACGAAGGGTTAATTCTTTTCCGCTGTTTCTGTATTCGCTGAATTGGTAAGTATCTTCATGTTCCACACCGTCTGCACCAGCTAAAGTAACTCTGCCAAAGTCATAACGGTTGTCTCCTTCATTGATAAACTTGGCTACGTTATTTTCATCGTAGAAGTAAGGATTGGTTACATGGATACTTGTTGCACTGGTAGCCACGTTTGTTTTGAAATGATAGGAGAAACGGCCGCTTGCCATACGATAGTCGTTAAAACTAACAGTTGCCTTGTAGCTGAATGTCTGGTCGCCCGATTCCACCGGAATACGGTTTTGGTTTACATCGGGGTAGATGGATTTGCGTTCTACCGGCTCGATGTCGAGTACCAACGGGAATGCAGCCGTAGGCATGTTTTCCGGCAGACGGACTATCAGGGTCACTTCTTCGCCTATTTGACGGGGCACTACATCCTCACAGTCTACAGCCACGAAGCGGAACGGTTCGCGTACGCGCACTGTTACCCTGCGCGATAATCCGGATGGAGTAGACAAAATGAAATCTTGTGTTTCCATCAGTGCGGGCAGAGCTGCCGGGGTAACGGTAAGTACACCGTCTTTGGCATTCCAATTAGAAATGGCATTGCTATTTACCGCACCGATTTCGCTGCCGATAACCGGGGTGACAGTTACAGATTCGTTACTAAGGTTTCCTTCGTAGTTGTCGGTTTTATCTGTATAGTATTCATAGCGGATGGAAACAGCTTTGGTGTCTACCAGCAGCGTATCAAGCGTTTCTACCCACAATTCATTGCCCAAACCATCTTCGATGCGGTTTACTTGGCTTACTTCGATGGAAGCCCCGATGTTGTTCGAAGCTACTGCTTGCATCGCTTTTTCGGGTGTTTCATATCCTTCTCCGTTTACCTTAGTCAGATGAATCTTATACCAGAAGTTGCGGTAAAGGTTCAGGTAGGTAGTGATATAGGTTGTTTCATCGGTTTGTACGATGTCTAATTTGTAGTACGATGTTTTGTTGGTCTGTGTATTGTATATTTTTAACAATACGTATGCCGGACGTTCCGCATTGTCCTGATTACGTTCGTACACGTACTTGTCGCTCATTGTAAATCCTGTTTCAGCATCAGGAGCTTCTTTTTCATTGATAACTTCCCCGGCGGTATTTCCTCCGAAGTTGTTGTTCATGTCGATAAATTGAGCATAGTCGTAAGGAGTATTTTGGTCTGTTCCTCCGGCAAAGGTGGCAAATTCTCCGTTTGCTGTTTTGCCACCTGTGTAGGGGGCTACCGTACCTTCGCTTGTATTGCGCATGATGGCGTAGCCCAGCAGCTCTATTTCCTCCAACTGTTCGTCTACCGTAATTTTAGCAAAGTTGCGCACCAAGCTCACCATAGGTAGTTGGGTTTCACCCTTAATGTTATCCACCTCAATGCGTTGCCAGTAAGCATCCGTACCGTTGCTAACGGTAAGTCTGCTGAAAATACTTGTTTCGCTTTCATCGGGCACATAAGTGTCATACGTTACATTACCCAATACAAAATGCAAAATACATTTTTCGTTAGAGGGTGGGAGGCTGACTGTATAAGTGCCTGTTTGTCCGGCATCATCAAACGAATTGATCGTTGCTGTTTGGTTGGCAACGAAGAAACCGTTTTCATCGAACACCAATACGTGCATCGGCATCGTGGTTACATCCGTTGGTTTATCTCCCATAGCACGTGTGGCAGCCGTCGGTTCGGGAATTGTTACCGAGAAACGATACTCACCCGGTTTCAAATCCGGCATTACCGCCATGTTTTCATCCTGTTGGCAAGATACAGCCAGCAGGGTTATTAACATACTTATATATAAACAAATCTTTTTCATAACTGAATCATCATTTTAAAGTTATTGACGTTCTTCGTCTCCCCATGTAAACTGATTCGGGTTCTGAATTTTGTCATTTCCCCAATACCATACATCGTAAACGCAACGGACTACATGCTTGTTGTTGTCACTATAGAAACCTTTATTGTAGGTGTCATTATTGTAATATCTACCTGAAGAAGCATAATAATCTCCGCTAAACAGAACAGGTATTTTATGAGCATCAGAAAGACCTATTATATACTCAATTTCTCCTTCTGTCGGAATTCTCCAACGCCCTGCCGGATAACCGTTTTCTTGATAAGAGGCACAACGTCTTTGTGCTGTTTTATAGGTAAGCGAGCCGCTGTTTACTATTCCCCATGAAGAGGCAATTTTAAAAGCAGGAGCAACGGTGGAACCATATTTTTCAATATCTTCTACATTTTCTTTTATGGTTGGATAATAATAGGTCAAGTGCTTGCGAGTATTGTCTGCTTTATCCTGCAAATAGAGTAGGTTATCCACTTTTTCACTTCTCGGATCACCGATCGCATACTTATCATCCACATCGAATGAAGTAATATAGATGGTATATTGATTTTGATTATTGTTTGAAGAACTACCGCTATTAGGATTATTTACTCCTCCTAAAGTGTTATTATCATCATCTCTTACATTTGCATCACTCCCACCTACACCATATATAAAACGGTTATTTCGCCCATTGTTATTCAATTCTCCTACAATATACATGGCAGGATATTGCTCTATTGTCCAAGTGTCTGTATGAATCCCATTCAAGTTATAAACTTCTACTGTAATGATATAAGGTACATGGTCGTTGGCATCCAAAGGGTGGGTTAATTTGATGGTATTTTCTTTATTTCCTTCAGACACTTTAAATTCACTGAAAGTAACCGGACGGTTAGAATTATTTCTGTCTTGAGTATAATCAGCGTTTAAGGTTACTTGGTAAGCATTTGTTTTATGATAATCCATGTAAGTAACCTGTGTAACTTTCGTTTTATTCCAATCAATATTACTACTGCTGATGTAAGACATTTCCAATTCATCCACATTATTCATTACAGAATGATATTCATCCAGTACGAGGTATTGGTAATTCTGCATTTCGGTAGAGATTTCCATTGTTGACCAATCCATAATCAGGAAGTTGGCTTTTAACTCTATGGCATCTTTCGGGTCTAAACTTCCTAATACGCCTACGTTGACGTTTATTTTATAATAACGGTTACGCAGTAATGTGGCAGGAGAGTCGTCGCCCGTGATGGGAACACGATAATAATAATTTACAGCTTGTTGTGAAGTACCGTCAGCACTTACCGCACTCCATGGAACACAAAGAATCAGGTAAGAATCTTGGCGTCCGGCAGTAGTTTCCGGATTCGGGTAAGAATAAAACGGAACATGTTCGTAATTCGTCGTTGTCTCCGGTTCATCGGCTTTCGGGGTGTACGTGCGCTTCAAGCGTGTAATGTAGTCTGATTCCTGTACGGCATATTGTCCGTCTAACTGTGTGGATTTCACTCCGTAAACCATTGTTACGTTCATTTTGTTGCGTACCGGTTTATAGGTTATGGCATCATCCCCTTCTCCCACTACGATTTCATCTTTTTCCACCGTAGGGAAAAGCACTACCTTAGCCATTGCGCGAGTCAACTCAACCGTTCCCGGTGTAGTTCTTGAGATGGTAATCGTATTTCCGCCATCCATCAACAAAGAAGATTCTTTTTCGGCATTTGTACCGCTTAAATCCAAATCGGCTTTCCATTCGGTTGTTACCTTTGCAGCTTTCAGTTCAGCAAGCGTTTTGCCTTTAGCTGTATCGTTTGTATAACCGAAATCATGGTTAGCTATTACATATATATAATAAGAAGAGCCTTCGTGTATGATGTCATAATCCAATGTTACATTGAGTTTGTTCTCTTCATCAGCCTGTAAACCGGTCTGTGCATAAATACACTCTCCCGTTTGGTCGGCGTTAAAGAAAAATACATCGGCACGTTTTACCGTATTTTCATTATAACGATCTTCGCCCGCTTCCTTATTATCGCCATCGACTCTCGTGGTCAAGACAATTGTCTGATCTTTACCGTTCGCACTTTGTCCGTTGCCCATGTCGTCTTTTTGACAAGACGAGAAGCTGCAGATCATCATCAGTGCGCATACGATATGATAGTATAGTTTTCGTTTCATGATTATTGAGCTTGAATTAAAGTAAAACGATTTATCGGGTCGGTCTCTTCACCGGGATTCATCACTTTGTTTGGATCGGTCAAATCCAACTCATACGTATTTCCTGCGATATCGGCAAATACATGGAGTATCACTTCGGGTTGTCTATCTTCCAAATCAGGATTGGTTACTTGTACTTTGATAGTCTGTTCAACCGGATTACCGTCTGAGTAAGCTACGCCTGAAGTGAAGCCTTCAACAATTTGGATGTCGTTTACGTCTCCCGTAAGCTGGGCACGCCAAGTAGCACTATTAGGTGCCTGAATGGTGAATTTCAGTTCTGCCGGGACTGTCGGACTGAGGTGAATAAGATTATTCTCCAGATCAGAGCCTTGTTCCAAATAGGTACCCTCCATCCAACCTGCGCTGCTATAACTCAGATTGTCTTTGAAGTCGATGGTAACATCTTCCACATCCCACGGTTTCACATTACATTTCAATTCCCATCCTGAAGAGTTTGCCGTGGCATCAATACTTAATATGTTGTTTCGTATCAGTTCGGTGATAGGCGTTGGGCCGTCTTTTTGGTATATTTGCGTAAGCGGGAATTCGGTATTATCATTCAAACCTACGGTGAAATTGCTGCCGGCGTTCGATTCGTAGAGGTAATAAGTAAATGTTTCTGTTTGTTCGGTTGGTATGGAATACCCTTCTGTAAACGACTTCAATTGATATGTTTTGGTGTCGGTGGCGTTTACCAAATGGCTTTCAGCCGGAAAGAATTGTCCGAAGTTCACTCTGTCTATTTGCAAAGCAGAGCCTGTGGCATTTGTGATGTTCAAATCGATGCGGGCTACGGCGCGTGTCACGAGGATTTCAATCTCCTGACCGTCGGAAAGCTCTTTGGCTGTTGTCTTGCCTGCCATCGGAAGTCCTTCAGTGGCTATCTCGTCGTCTCGTTTGGGGAAGGTGTTAGCATCGGCTGTCAGCGTGGTGGCATTAAATGTCGGTTCTTCGAACGTTGTTCCTACGCCGTAATTCGTTTCAAAATCGCCATCGATGCTTTCCTCATTTACCACAGCATAGAACTGTGTAGCTTTGGCAGGTAATCCGATGATATTGATACCCTGCTGCAAGAGTGGGTCGGTAGCCGATGTAAATACATGTTTGCTGTTTATTACAATCGTTCCGTCTTGTACGATGATGAGGCGCAGGGTTTTGATACCTTCCTCCGGGGTGACATTCAGGTCGGTTGTGTCGGTAGCGCGCGAATCCAATTTGACGGTGACGTTTGCCATATCGGAAGATGCGGCGGGGGCTACATCGTCTTTGATGCAGGAATTCAGCGTTCCCGCCAACAGCAATGCAGCCGCTAAACCTATATATTGTTTTATTCGTTTCATACTCACATTGATTTAAAGGTTAGTTCCACTCCGGTTTGCCATCTACAATCACCCAGTCGGGCACAACGATTTCGGCATTCAGTCCGTGGAATTGTATTTCGATCGGAAGTGTGGCTTCTTGAAGGGTTACCGATTCTTCGATTGCATCGTTGCGCGTGATGTAGTTATAAAGATTTCCGCTGATGAGCGGTGCAGCATCTTCGCCCGCTGTCAGGTCGCGAAGCACGAGGGTGTGTTCGCAGCAGTCGGCAGTAACGTCACCGTGATCGTCCATACGGAAAAGAGCGAGGTCTTGCGTGCGGTAACACTGATTTTCGGCATCGTATACCAATTCGGGGTAAATCGTACCTTTTTGTGAAGCGTCCGTATTGATTTCGTTATTGAAAGAACATTGGGCATTCGAGTTTTCGATGCTCAACTGGTAAGGGATGGATGCGTCTTGTTGGCGTGTGGGGGCAGGCAGACCGTAGATGCGCACATCCACATTTACGTGGGCGCTGTACAGTGTTACCGTGTCGCGATACATCACGCCTTCTTGCGAGGGCATCGTAAATTCATGCTGACCCAAATAGTTGTGGTCGTGATTGGTTACGATATCTTCGGTCTCGTCTCCCCAGTTCGGGCTTTGGAGGAAGATGTCATCAAAACTGGTAGCAGTTACGTTTACTACTTGCGTAGCGTCGTAGGCATTACCCACAGCAACTACTTTGTAGCGTCGTCCGGGTTGTAGCTTGAACGACGGTTTGGCGGAGAATGTCGCCGGTTCGTCCTGATTGTAAGTGCCGACACCTAAGATGTGCCCGCCTTCGTCGAAAACATACAGGTCTACTTTATCCATGTATTGATACAGCACATCCTTATCGCCGTCGGCGAGATATTGGAAGTAGATGGTTACGTTATCGCAATCATCGAAATCTTCCTTGATGCAGCCGGTTGCCAGGACGAGCGCAATCGCTGCGGTAAACATTATTCGTATATATCTTAGCATAAATTTCTCGGTTTTTTAGAAAACTGTATGTTTGAATCTGAAGATAACCGGGGCGGGCAGAACGAGTGGACCGCCCCGGTTTTCCTTTATGCTCTTGCTTGTGGAGCAAGAAAAAACAGTTGTTTATATGGAGGATATTAGTTCCAAGTAACAGTACCGTCGACCAATTTCCACGGTTTGATAGAAACTTCAGCAACTACGTTTACATCTTCAGCACCAATAATAGTATTACCGATTGCTTTATCGGGTACTTTCAAACCGTCAAAGTTATATACATAACCTGCTTTAAATTCGGTAATTTTACCTTCATCATTAATTCCTAACCCGGCTTGTTCTTCTGCTGTCAGATCAGCAGCGTTTGAGACAATATAATCTTTTACAGTTGCATAACCAGCACCTTTGATAGGACCATCAACCCAAACGCGGTCTGGAGTAACTGTAATATTGCTGTAACACAAAGTCAGGATAGGCTTACCCGGGAATACATTGTAGCTGTAAGGACCTGCCCATGGACCTTCTGTTTTCCAATCAGCACCAATGGCATCGCTAATTGAAGTATTAGCAGATGCTTCAGCCCAACTATTGTAAGTTGTAGATACAGCATCTTCGCTCAATTTAACGCCGTTCATAAACAAACCGTCAAAAGTAATAGTCTGGAACCAGCAGGCACCTTCGCTATCATCGTGGCTGATATTAGAGAAGTTCAGATAAGCAGTTTTATGTTCCGGATTCAAAGCTACGGTATAAGTCTTAGATGCTTCATCGTAATCTTCTGCCGTAATGTTTTCTTCTGCAAACATCGGAGCTGCAAGTCCTGTTTGAACAGCATCCAAAGTCATGGTTGCTTTACCGTCATTGATAGAAACAGCAAGTTTTTGCGGGCCACGTACTCCTGTAAATACAAATTCATTAGCTTCCTCTATTGAAGTAAATGGACCTGCTTCCTTACCACCGACACTTGCAGTCAATGTTAGTGTAATTTTTTGAATTTCTACATCTTCAGTTTCAAGTGTTGATTCACCTACTCTACTTGCTAAAGCATCAGTAGAAATGTGTACTCTTACCGAAGCGTCACCTTCAATGCCACCATTTTCTACAACATCTTCATTTGAGCACGCGAACAAACCCAAGCCCGCAAATGCTAAAAACAAACTCTTTGAAAGTTTCATAATACAAAAATTTTTAGTTAAACAGTTTGATATTAATAGTTCTCGTTCTTTATTTTGATTGACTTCTATTATTCAGCCATGTACTCGTTATAGCGGAGGAGCTGATTCAAGTTGTCGGATGCTTGTGTGTAACCGGCTTCGGCGGCGCGGCGGAAAGCGGCTTCGGCCTTTGCTGTTTCGCCCATGCTGATGTATGCCGCACCCAGCATGTTCTGCAGGGCACCGTCTTGCGGAGCACGTTCCAACATTTCGGCAGCCTCGGCAGCGCGGTTGGCTTCAATCAGCGCCAGCGCAGCGTTGTTAAGTGCAGTAACATCGGTGGGATGTCCTTTCACTCCCGCTAACAAACATTCCGTATATTCGGGCGTGCCTTTTCCGTAACTGTCTGCCACCTGTTGTATTTCGCTTACACTCATCAAGTCGGGGCGAGACTGAATCATCTTCCGTCCTTCTTCGATGGTGAAATGACGCACATTATATTCTACGCGGTATTCGTTGCGGCGTACGGGAGGATACATTTCGTTGAGCAAACGCTGGTAGATTTCAGGCGGTACAAGGGCCTTCAACTGCTCTTCGCAGGCATCCTTGTCGCCTCCGCAGTTGTCTATGATGTCTAATACCTCATTCTGTTTCAACAGTTGCGGGCGTTTTTCCACTTCGCGGCGCAGCCCTTCCCAGTCTTCACCTTTCCATGCCACATGATAGATGGCAGGGTCAATGTTCTCCATGTCTTTCTTTACGTATTCGGTAAAGGCTTTCGCACGGCGTTCCGAGAGGTTCATGTTATAGTCGAACTTGCCTTCGGGCGAAGCATATCCTGTAACGTAGATACCCGTAATAGTCAGGTCATCATTGTCTTTCACTACTTCGATGGAATGATGCACACTGTCAAGCTCCGAACGATTGTTTAAGTAGTTCGGGTCAATCCGATGGCTGTCTTGCCGGAACTGGATATGAGCCGCGCGTGTTTCGGAACGGCGTTTCACCACCTCTTCTTTCGGAGCAATAAACGGCTTGTAATAAGTAGGATTCATGGGCGGGAAAATGTCGCCTGTGGTAGCTGTTTCGCCACCCTCATTGCAGAGCGCACATCCGATGACCTGTCCGCGTAACTGAATGTTTCCGCCTATCATCCAACGTTTGAACGGAACCGATGCCGTGTATTCCACGGTTTGTTCCGAACCGTTTTTACGGCGCACCACCGCTATGGCATCAGGATTCAGCCGCACATGGTCGAGCGTTTCTACGCGCTGCTGTACACGGTCGCGCACTTTACCGTTGATAACCACCGGAGGCAATTCCGCCTCTTGGCTTCCGTCTGCCGAAAGGATAACCGGCGTGAGTCGCAACGAGTGTTGCCGTTTCATGTCCAGCTCATCAAGGTTCAGCTCCATGCTCACATTCGCCTGCCGGTCGGCAGTTTTCGTCACCTCGCGGTTTGTCACTTTGATTTCACTCAGGTAAACCGTTTGCCCGAAGGCATATCCGCCTGCTGCCAGCAGGATAGCTAAAGATAGAATATGTTTTTTCATTGTGCGTTCCTCCATCATCATTTAATTATGTAAATCAGCGATACGGCAGCTTTGGTCACACCGAAATAGTCTTTCTTGTCGCTTCCTTTCCACTCCCCGCAGTGAGGGCATTCGTACTTGTCATAATCGGCATGAATCCATCCCGCTCCTATTTCAAGCCCTAAGTTCCAATGTTTACCCAGCACAAACTGATAGCCGTAGCCGATGCCTGCGCCTACCATCCATCCTTGATAACGATTGTTTTTAAAAGACGGGAAAATCCCCAAGTCCATGCCCGCTACGTTAAACTGTCCGCCCAGTGCATGGAGCGCAAAGAAATGACCGTTAAATGCCTCGCAGAGCCAGTAGCGTGCTTCGGGTTGCACGAGCCAGTGTTTCATTTTCTTGTCATTTTTAAAGTGGAAGGGATTGTAATTTCCCGATACATCTAATGTCCACTTGGGAGCTAACCGGAACTCTGCCCCTAAGTTGAGCGTGGTAGTCACGTCGTACAGCAGGTTTGTCTTGACAGCAACTTTCTGTGCCGAAGCCGTCAGTGTGACAAACAGGAACATAATCCAAACGAATACCTTTCTCATAATATTAAAATCTTTTTTTGTTCTCTTAATATTTCGTTTTCGCTGTCAAAATTAAGCTAAGGAGATAATTTTTCGTCGTGAAGCAATTCCCAATATGTCAGAAACGGATTCCTATTTTGTCATAAATACTGAAAGACAAATTGGTAAATTATTTATATATAATTGGTTATCCCATAAATCGGACCGATTGCTTCTCATTCCGTAAATGAGACGAATTGACAAATTGGGAAATCTTTTGGTTATGAATTTTATTGAAACCTATGTAAAGAATATCAGAAGAAAAGCTAAATTTGCCGATAAAGTGCCTAATAAAACAACAGAAATGAATTTACTTGAAACTTTTCAGAGCGTTCGTTCCGCTTCGCGCCGGTTGGCAATGGCGGACGAAAAACTTATTAACGATGTATTGCGCGCTACCGCGGATGAGGCTTTGCGGTCTGCCGATACCATTCTTGCAGCCAATGCCGAGGACTTGTTACGTATGAATCCTGACAATCCCAAATATGACAGACTGAAATTGACGCCCGAACGTTTGGAAGGCATTGCCTCCGATATGCGGAATGTGGCAAACCTGCCTTCACCCCTGAACCTGACGTTAGAAGAACGTACGTTACCCAACGGGTTACACCTGAAGAAAGTCAGTGTTCCTTTCGGCGTTATCGGTGTCATCTACGAGGCGCGTCCCAACGTTAGCTTCGATGTCTTTTCACTTTGTCTGAAGAGCGGAAGTGCCTGCCTGTTGAAAGGCGGCAGCGATGCCGACTGCTCGAACCGGGCGATAGTGGAAGTGATTCACCGTACGCTGGAGCGTTTCGGTGTCGACCCGAACACGGTGGCTCTGCTTCCGCCCGACCGAGAATCGACTGCCGAACTGCTTCATGCCGAAGGATATGTTGACCTGATAATTCCGCGCGGCAGCAGCGGACTGATTACTTATGTGCGCCGCGAAGCAACTGTGCCGGTCATTGAAACGGGGGCGGGGATTTGTCATACGTATTTCGATGCGGCAGGCGATGTTACCAAAGGAGCGGCGATTATCAACAATGCCAAGACGCGCCGCGTCAGCGTATGCAATGCGCTCGACTGCCTGCTGGTTCACTCCTCGCGTTTGGCAGATTTGCCGCAGCTTTGCGCTCCTTTGCAGGCAAGCCGCGTAATACTTTATGCCGATGAGACGGCATATCGCGCATTGGAGGGTAATTATCCTGCCGAGTGGCTCTGTAAAGCAGACGCCTCCAGCTACGGAACGGAGTTTCTGGACTACAAGATGGCGATAAAAACCGTGGGCAGCGTAGAAGAAGCGGTTACACATATATATAAATATGGTTCGAAACACAGCGAGAGCATCGTGACCGAAGACTTGAAAGCCGCTTCGTTTTTCCAGCGTGCGGTAGATGCCGCCTGCGTGTACACCAATGCCCCCACCTCGTTTACCGACGGCGCACAGTTTGGCTTGGGAGCCGAAATAGGCATCAGCACCCAGAAGCTGCACGCCCGCGGTCCGATGGGGCTGCGCGAGATAACCACCTATAAGTGGCTGATTGAAGGTAACGGACAAATCAGGAAATAAGGATTGAAACGCAGATAATAATTTAATTATCAATTCAATCTGCGTGAATATGCGAAAATCTGCGTTTCTTCGTCATATCAATTAATTTTGTACTTTATTATATGTATATTTGCCAAAACCTAATTTATAGATAGCTTATGAGAACCTATACCAATGTATTCGATTTGGGCGATTTGAAAACAGCCCTTGCCGAGGCCTTTGAAATTAAGAAAGACCGTTATAAATATGAATCGCTGGGTCATCACAAAACCTGTTTGCTGATATTTTTTAACAACAGTTTGCGTACTCGCCTGAGTACCCAGAAGGCAGCCCGTAACTTGGGTATGGACGTAATTGTGTTAGACGTAAATCAGGGAGCATGGAAGCTCGAAACGGAGCGTGGCGTAATAATGGACGGCGACAAGAGCGAACACCTGTTGGAAGCGATTCCTGTTATGGCATCTTACTGCGACATCATCGGAGTACGTTCGTTTGCCCGCTTTGAGAGCCGTGACGATGATTATACCGAAAAAATCCTCAACCAGTTCATCCGGTATTCCGGCAAGCCGGTATTTTCGATGGAAGCCGCTACGGGACATCCCTTGCAGGCGTTTGCCGACCTGATTACGATTGAAGAGTACAAACGGACGGAACGTCCGAAGGTGGTACTGACGTGGGCACCTCATCCGCGCGCACTGCCTCAAGCCGTGCCCAATTCGTTTGCCGACTTTATGAATGAAGCCGATGTGGATTTCGTGATTACCCATCCGCACGGTTATGAACTCGACCCGAAGTTTGTTCGCGGGGCACGGGTGGAATACGATCAGATGAAAGCCTTTGAGGGCGCTGACTTTATTTATGCGAAAAACTGGGCATGTCCGGGCGTGACGAATCCTGCCGATTACGGAAAAGTATTGAGTAAGGATATGAGTTGGACGGTAGATGAGGCACACATGGCGGTGACGAACAATGCTTTCTTTATGCACTGTCTGCCCGTCCGCCGTAACATGATTGTGACCGACGACGTGATAGAAGCACCCACCTCGCTCGTGATACCCGAAGCTGCTAACCGGGAGATTTCGGCAACGGTCGTATTGAAGAGAATGTTGGAAGGGCTGAAGTAATCCCGCGTATCAGCTGATGTAGGGGCGTATGCGATACGCCCTGAATACATGGGCTTATTGGCGTGGATGTTTTTGGGCATATGCGATACGCCCCTACGTTTTATGCTTAAAAATGCGTAGGAAATACGCCTTTTTTTGCTCTACGTGTGAAGCCTGAAAATTCATGCGGAAGAGTTGACCGGTTCTATGGGTAGAAACTAACAACGCTACCCATAGAACCGGTCTGTTTTATGGGTAGCGTTTTCGCTTGTTTCCAGTCACGGGTTTATCGGCTAAGAAATCCGATTCAAGCGGTAGTGTGTGAGAATGCTTTCGTGATGCAGGCGGTGTGCTGTCGCCAGCCGTTTCGCATTGAAAGCCGTTAGTTAAGTAAGTGGTCGAAGTCGTTTATCGTCCAACTGTCTCTCCACTGGATAACCGGTTTGCCTTCGTTAAACTGAATCGGCAGCCAGATATACCGTGCGTCGCTCGGATGCTTCGGCCGCCAGTTATCAGCCATGAAAATGAAAGCATCCTTTTTACCGGGAACAGGAAGTACAAACGTACTCTGTCCGTGGAAGGTGAGTTCGGCATCCTTGCCTACACACGGATTGGGGTGTTGCGTCCACGGTCCCCAGATACTCGGTGCGGAAAACATGCGTGCCTCGTTCGGGTCCCAGCCTGTACATCCCGAAGTAATCATCCAATACGTACCGTCTTTCTTGAACAAGGCAGGCGCTTCATTGTGTCCGGCAGGTGCGATGCGCGTATATTTTCCCGTGTGGCTTTGGTAATCGTCGCTCAATTCGGCTATATGAAGAGTCAAGTTATCTTCCGATGAATAAATGTGATATGCCTTGCCGTCGTCGTCTACAAATAACTGCATGTCTCTTGCCATCTGTCCGCCCTCCAAATCGCGTTTCACGAACAGTCCTTTGGCGATGGCGTCATACCAAGCCGGTGTCCACCATTCGGTATATTTCCCGGCATCCAGCGTATCCAGTACCGCACGCTGCTCGTCAGTCATGTCGAACGGCAATTTCCCCGGATTGATGCGTCCGGAACGGAGGTATTTGAAAGGTCCTGTCGGACGGTCGGCTACCGCCACCGCCGAACGTGCGGCCGCATATCCCTTGCCTTTCAGCTCCAAGTGAAACCACATTACGAATTTGCCCGTCTTTTCATTGTAAATCACCTTCGGGCGTTCCATGATACAGCCTTGCGTTATTTCGCTGGTTGTGTCGTTGGTCACTACGGGCAACACGGCACCTTCGTTTTTCCAATCGGTAAGATTCGGTGATGAATAACACATGATACCCACCATCGCACTGCTTGTTGTGTCCGATTTGTTTTCGCCGTACCAATAATACGTACCCTCGTGATAAAGAATACCGCCTCCATGTGCGTTGACATGTACGCCCGCATTATCCGGCCATATTTCCATCGGACGAATCTCTTTAGCCTCTTGTTGCTGTGTGCAAGCCGAAAGAGCCAGCGTGCAGATACACACGGCCCATACAAATAAAGTTGTCTTTTTCATATACATAATTAGGTTTTAGTGGAGGCAAACTTACGGAAAATCAGCAGGAGAAGCCGATAAAAATCAAGCGGAATACAATAAAAATCAGGCAACATGTATCTTTTCGGCGTTTGGAGTGCGCTTATGGGGCGGATTTCTATTTTCCGATGCGGGCGTCAGGCGGTTCTTGTTTTCATGAATTTATCTGCTTTTCGCCCCTTTTTTTCATTTATAGTTTGTACTTTTGCATTGATATGGAAGAACAATTCGACATACGAGACTATAAACCGACGGGTAAAGAACGTGATTTCGAAAATGCACTTCGCCCGTTGCAATTCGGAGATTTTAGCGGACAAGACAAGGTGGTGGATAATCTGCGCATCTTTGTAAAAGCTGCCCGTTTGCGTGCCGAGGCACTTGATCATGTATTATTACACGGCCCTCCGGGATTAGGTAAAACTACATTGAGTAATATTATTGCCAACGAATTGGGAGTGGGATTTAAGGTCACTTCAGGGCCGGTCCTCGATAAGCCGGGCGATTTGGCCGGAGTTTTGACCAGTTTGGAACCGAACGACGTGTTGTTTATCGACGAAATACATCGCCTTAGTCCGGTAGTGGAGGAGTATCTGTATTCAGCAATGGAAGACTACCGCATTGATATCATGATAGATAAAGGGCCTTCGGCACGAAGCATCCAACTCGATTTGAATCCTTTCACACTGGTGGGTGCCACCACTCGCAGCGGTTTGCTTACGGCTCCGCTCCGTGCCCGCTTCGGCATCAACTTGCATTTGGAGTATTACGATGACTCGGTGCTGACGAAAATTATCCTTCGCTCATCGAAGATACTGAATGTTCCCTGCGACGTGGAAGCCGCCGGCGAAATCGCTTCACGCAGTCGCGGAACGCCCCGTATTGCCAACGCTTTGTTACGCCGCGTGCGCGATTTTGCCCAAGTAAAAGGCTCCGGACGTATCACCATCGAGATAGCCCGCTATGCGCTTGAGGCATTGAACATCGATCGCTACGGACTGGACGAGATAGATAATAAGATACTCTGTACGATTATAGATAAGTTTAAAGGCGGCCCTGTGGGATTGACCACCATCGCCACGGCGCTGGGTGAAGATCCCGGTACACTGGAAGAAGTGTATGAGCCTTTTTTGATCAAAGAAGGATTCTTGAAACGTACGCCTCGCGGCAGGGAAGTGACTGAACTGGCTTATAAGCATTTGGGAAGGAGTATTTATAATGGTAATAATAACAGGACTTTGTTTGATTAAGTTTTATGGCTGAGTTGAAATCTTTGGCTAAAGATACTGCCATTTATGGAGTGAGCAGTATTGTAGGGCGTTTCTTGAATTATCTGCTGGTTCCGCTTTATACGGTTGTATTGCCGGCAGCGTCGGGAGGATATGGTGTGGTTTCTAACGTGTACGCCTATACAGCTTTGATATTGGTATTGCTTACTTTCGGAATGGAAACCGGCTTTTTCCGTTTTGCCAATAAGTCGGGCGAGAACCCTGAAAAAGTTTATGCCAATACGTTGCTGTTTGTAGGCGGGCTGTCGTTAGTGTTTGTGGCGCTCTGCATCATTTTCTTACATCCTATTTCGGCATTTTTAGGTTATCCCGACCATCCCGATTACGTAGGGATGATGGTGCTGGTGGTTGCGCTCGATTCTTTTCAGTGCATACCCTTTTGCCTATTTGCGCTATAAGAAACGTCCCATAAAGTTTGCCGCGATAAAGCTGTTTAATATCATCGGGAATATCTGTTTGAACCTGTTCTTTTTGTTGCTCTGCCCGTGGCTTGATGCACAGGGTTACGATTGGGTTTCATCTTTTTACAATCCCAATTATTTAGTAGGATATATCTTTGCGTCAAACCTTATCATGTCTGCCGTACAGATGTTTTTCTTTTCGTCGGAACTGCGCGGATTTTCTTACCGCATTGATTGGGGACTGATGAAGAAAATGATAACCTATTCATTTCCTATTCTTATCTTCGGGCTGGTAGGCATTTTGAACCAGACGATTGACAAGATGATTTATCCCTTTTTGTTCGATGACCGTCAGGAAGGTTTGGTTCAGTTAGGTATTTATAGTGCAACCAGTAAAGTTGCGCTCGTTATGGCGATGTTTACACAAGCATTCCGATACGCTTACGAACCCTTTGTATTCGGGAAAACAAAAGATGCAGACAACCGTAAGGTGTATGCTGCCGCCATGAAATACTTCTTCATCTTTTCGCTGCTCGCATTCTTGGCGGTGATGGGATACATGGATATTTTGAAATACATGGTGGCGAGCGACTATTGGGAAGGGCTGGGCGTAGTAGCCATCGTAATGGGAGCTGAAATCTTTAAAGGCATTTACTTTAACTTGTCATTCTGGTATAAACTGACCGACGAGACCCGATGGGGAGCTTATTTTTCGTTGATAGGCTGTATAGTGATACTTGTATTAAACGTTTGTCTTGTGCCCCGTTATGGATATGTTGCCTCGGCGTGGGCATCAGTTGCGGGATACGGAGTGATTACGTTGCTTTCATACGTTATCGGGCAAAAGAAATATCCGGTTTCCTATCCTTTGAAGGAAATGGCAGTTTATTTGATACTGGCTGTGGTACTGTTTGCTCTTTATCAAGCAGTAGAGATACCAAATGTTGTGTTGCGTTTGATATACCGCACGCTGTTAATCCTTGTATTTGTAGCTTATATAGTAAAGAAAGATCTGCCGCTGAAAAGCATTCCGATAATCAACCGGTTTGTAAAGTAAGCCGCTTATAATGAAAGAGGGAGGAATATCCGGATAGATGCTTTTGCATGTTCCGGTATTCCTCCCTTTTTCTGCTTTTATGTTGTGATGTGAATCGGCTTATTTTTTACGCTTCTTTCCGCGTTTTCCCCAGTTTTCATCCATGAAACCTGCATCGAAATCCTCATTATCCTGTTGGAAGAACTGCTTCCAATCATCTTTCCGTTTCGATTTGGAAGGTTTTACCGCTTCTTCTTTTTTCCGTTTGCCCGACTCTTTTTTATCGCGCTTTTTGCCTGCCTTGTCGCTCTTTCCACTATTCTCATCGGCATATTCCACTACCACTTTACGGCCGTTAACCGAAGTCTTGTTTAAAGCCTTCACTACCAGTGCGGCTTGCGGCTCAATAACTTCAAAGAAAGAAAAGTTCTGCATCAAGTCGATTCGTCCTATCTGGATGCGTTCTTTCTTGATATGACGGTTAATCATGTCGATAATCTGATTAGGGAAGAAGCCGTCCGTCTTTCCTAAATTCAAGAACAGTCTCGTGTAACCTTTCTCAGCCTTGCGCGAACGTTCGCCGCCCCGCTCTTTGCGCTCCTTGCGTTCTCCCTTCTTGTTCTCGGCATTCGGTTGTTCGATTTCAGGCGCATTCTTATAGTAATCAAGGAATCGGTTGAACTCCATTGATACCACGCGCTTAATCAAATCTTCTTTGCTCAGCCACTCGAATTTGCGGTAAATGCTTGGCAAGAACGTTTCGATTTCTTCCTCATCTACTTTTACCTTTTCGATGTCGTCGATAACCTTGATGAGCTGTTGCTCACAGATTTCCTTTCCCGAAGGCAATGTGCCGAGGTCGAATTTCTTTTTGATAATCCGTTCTATTTCGCGCATTTTCCCTTTCTCGCGCAGGTTGATGATAGAAATAGAGACACCCGTTTTTCCGGCACGTCCGGTACGTCCGCTGCGGTGCGTGTAACTTTCCGTATCGTCGGGCAGTCCGTAGTTGATTACATGAGTCAGGTCGTTAACATCCAGTCCGCGGGCAGCCACGTCGGTAGCCACCAGCAACTGCAAATGACGCTGGCGGAATTTCTGCATCACCAAGTCGCGTTGCGCCTGACTCAATTCACCGTGCAGCGAATCGGCATTATAGCCGTCTTGAATCAACTTGTCGGCAATTTCTTGCGTTTCCTTGCGTGTGCGGCAGAAAATGATACCGTAAATCTGCGGATAAAAGTCGACCACACGTTTCAACGCCAAGTATTTATCTTTGGCATGTACAGTATAAGCAATGTGATGAACGTTTTTGCTTCCCTCGTTTTTCGTACCGATGGTAATTTCTTTGGCATCGTGCAGATAGGTTTTGGCGATACGTGAGATTTCAGGACTCATCGTAGCCGAGAACATCAGCGTATTGCGGTCTTCAGGTACTTGTTCCAAGATGGCATTGATGCTGTCGGTAAATCCCATGTTCAACATTTCGTCAGCCTCGTCCATAACCACATCACGGATGGTTTCCAGACGAGCCACCTTGCGTTCCATCAAGTCGATGAGACGTCCCGGAGTAGCCACGATGATGTGTACCCCTTTTTTCAAGCTCCGTATTTGGCTTTCTATGGACGAGCCGCCGTATACAGGCAATATTTTCAGGTCGGTGATATACTTGGAATAATCTGTTAAGTCTCCTGCTATCTGCAAACACAGTTCGCGTGTAGGACAAAGGATAAGTGCTTGCGGCACACGGTTCTTAATATCAATTTTTTGTATCAGCGGCAGACCAAATGCGGCTGTTTTTCCGGTTCCGGTTTGTGCCAGAGCCACTACGTCATTACCGTTCCCCAGCAAATAAGGTATTACTTCTTCTTGTACGGGCATGGGATGCTCATATCCCATTTCTTCGATTGCTTTGCGTATTTCCGGGGAAACGCCCAATTCTTCAAATGTTTTCATTTATCGTTTCAAATATCTAATTCGGCTGCAAAGATACGCACATTTACTGATATATAGGTATTTCTATGCACTTTTTTACCAAACTATCAGCGATTGAAGAACCGGGCTTTTACTGTTCGAATGCTCAAGCCGTTTCCTCTTGCCAGTCAGCCGGTTGCGGAAGCAGCTTTTTGCGGAAAATATAGATACAGGCAAGGGTAAGCACTACGCCTGCCGCAGCGATACAGATGGCATCGGTTGTTCCGAAAGCCTCTTGCATGGTGGCATCGGGATTATCGGAATAAAGAAAAAGTACGACGGAAGTTCCGTTGTTGATGAAATGCATCAGGATGCTGGGGATGAGGCTTCCGCTACGGTAATAAATCCATCCCAAAGCCAGTCCGAGTACGAAAGCGAACGGGATTTGTGCCGGATTGCCGTGGATGGCACCGAACAGCAGTGAAGAAACAATGATTGCTGCGGCGGGTTTCTTCCATTTGCGTAACAAGTGTCCTTGAATAGCCCCCCTGAAAAGCAATTCTTCGGCAATGGGTGCCATGACAACGATGGCGATGATTCCCGCCGGGTGGTGCATCATGGTTTCAAACGTGGCTTCCATGTTGTTGGGGAGGTTGACCAGCTCGCTCAAGTAGTTACACCATAGTCCCATGCCGATGATGAACAGGATAGATACTGCCAATACGCTGCCCGAATTGTAATAAGCAAGTGTCTGTCGGTTCAGCCGGACGTATTTCCACGCAAGCAGGTGAACGACCAAAGCGAGCGTTCCGATTAATTGCGACATCAGCAGCAGAGTCACTCCGCTTGGATCTGTCAGGTTAGGAAGTTGGGTGGTGTGATGATAAACCATGTAGCCGCAGGTAAAAACTCCTTGCGTGGCAAACTGATAAATGAGATAATAGAGCAATAGTTTGATGGTACGTCCCATAATGAATAACAGTTTTTATCTTGTTAAAAATATTGAACCTCTTAAACCTTTCCTGACCCTGCGGAAGCACGAAAAAATTTCCACCGCTATGCCCTGAAAAAACGCTACCGTTAGTGTGGTCCATCCCATGCGGTAGTGTTAACAGGTTCTACCCATAGCGTTGCCCGGTTCTACCCATAGAATTTTTCAAGCCTCCGGATAGGCTGGAGAAGGCTTAAAACAAGCTCATTATAAGTTTTAATCACTTCATTACAAATGTAGGCGATATTCCTTTGCCGTAAAAATAAAAATGTAAAAATTTAAACAAGTGCAGAGAAACAATTGTTCACTCCGCTTTCTTTTGTCGTCAAAAAATCCGAAATTTGCATGTACGGAAATGTCTGCAATCGGGGTAAGTGACACAAGTCGGTTCTTTTGTCCGTTTTATCGCATGAACCAAACAGTTTATCCGCATGTTTTATCAGAGGCTTCGGATAGCGGCGGAACAGGCGCGGGAGAGGTGAGGAATGGAACCCTGAACGTTAAGTATTTCTGTGAGAAAGGTTGTTATCATTATAACCAGATGCTCTCAGCAGATTTTGGAGGGCATGTTTTATTATTAATAGTGTAAAGTAAAAATGTTAATCATTAAAACCCGTATTCTATGAGACTTATCATTTTTATCGGTATGTTGTGTTGGATGGTGGCAGGAACGGTTTCTGCGCAAACGTTGGATTCGCCCGATGGTAATTTAAAGCTGAATTTCCGCCTGCTGGATGACGGTACGCCCGTTTACTCCCTTCAGTATAAGGGGAAAGACGTTATTAAAGAAAGCAAGATGGGCTTCCGGATACGTCCGTCGTATGTATTCAATAAAGATTTTACGATAACCGATACGCGCTTTTCTGAATCGGACACCACGTGGAAACCGGTGTTGGGCGAAAACAGTGAGATTCGAGACAACCATAAAGAAATGTTTGTAGCCTTACAGCAAAACGGAACCGGCTGGCTGTTGAACATCCGTTTCCGCCTTTTCAACGATGGCTTGGGCTTCCGTTACGAATTCCCCGTACAGAAAGAACTGCGTAACTTTACGCTCGATGGCGAAACCACGGAGTTTCGGTTGACGGGCGACCATAAGGCTTTCTGGTTGCCGGGCGATTACGATACCAACGAATATCCTACCACGGTGTCGAAACTATCGGAGGTAGCCTCGCTGACCGAGAAAGTGCGTCAAGAACCTTTGGCAGCGAAAGCCTTCACGCCGGGACTTGCCGTACAAACACCGCTAATGCTGAAGTCTGCCGACGGACTGTATATCAACATCCACGAAGCTGCGTTGGTAAATTATCCGGCAATGTGCCTCGACTTGGATGACAAGGCTTTTGTTTTGACCTCTCATCTGACGCCCGACCGTAACGGAGCGCGCGGTTTTATCCAGACTGGCAGTGTTACTCCGTGGCGTACGGTGGTGGTGAGCGACGACGCGCGCGACATACTTGCTTCGAACTTGATATTGAACTTAAACGAACCTTGCAAGCTGGCAGATACATCGTGGATTCACCCGGTGAAGTACGTCGGTGTGTGGTGGGAATACTTTACCGGACAAGGCTCTACGTGGGCTTATACCAATAATCAGGACATCGTAATCGGTGAAACAGATTATACGAAAGAGAAACCGAACGGAACACACGGGGCAAATACGGCTCACGTGAAAGAATACATCGACTTCGCTGCAAAACATGGTTTCGACGGCGTATTGGTAGAAGGATGGAACGAAGGCTGGGAAGCGAACTTTGCCTACATAAAGGAACACATTTACGATTTCGACAAACCCTATCCCGATTTCGATGTGGAAGAGCTTCATCGTTATGCGGCAGAGCGTGGCGTGAAAATCATCATGCACCACGAAACCACTTCATCGGTTGCCGATTATGAACGCCAGATGGAAGATGCTTTCCGCTTTATGGCAGATAACGGATACGATGCCGTAAAGACCGGTTACGTAGGCCCGATTATTCCGCGCAGCGAGTATCACGACGGACAGTGGATGGTAAACCACTACCTGCGTGTGGCGAAAACGGCTGCCAGATATAAGGTGATGGTCAACTCCCACGAGGCGGTACGTCCTACCGGATTGTGTCGTACTTATCCCAACTGGTTCGCTCAAGAATCTGCCCGCGGAACAGAGTTTGAGTCTTTCAACGGCAATGCGCCTGAACATACCACCATTCTTCCGTTTACACGCTTGATGGGAGGCCCGATGGACTATACGCCGGGAATCTTCGAAGGCGACCTTTCGGTTTACGGTTCGAACAAAGCGAAACTCAGTACCACGCTCGTCAAACAGTTGGCACTCTACGTAACCATGTACAGTCCGCTCCAGATGGCTGCCGATTTGTATCAGAATTATGAAAAATATCCCGACGCTTTCCAATTTATTAAAGATGTGGCAGCAGACTGGGACAATACATATATCCTCGAAGCCGAACCGGGTGATTACATTACGATAGCCCGTAAAGCAAAAGGTAAAAACGAATGGTACATCGGCGGAATAACCGATGAAAATGCCCGCGAAGCAGTCATCGACCTCAGCTTCTTGCCGGAAGGAAAGAAATATGAAGCAATGATTTATGCCGACGGAAAGAAAGCCGACTGGCGCACCAACCCGAAAGATTATGTAATATCCACGAAGAAAGTAACCCGCAAAACCGTATTGAAGCAACGCCTTGCACCGAGTGGGGGAGTGGCTATCAGCATCAGGGAATTATAAAAAGGAGTTATAAAAGAAGTATCATCCTTTGATAAGATAGTAGCAGTAAATCTGCCCGGGCCAAGCTACTTTTGTGCAGAAACTTTAACCGGTAAATCTTATGATGAAACAATTTTTCTGCGCTGTGGCGGTAGCTTTGTTATGCATATCCTGTTCATCGCCCAAGCAAAAGGCGGAACAGGATATGTTTGTATCTGTAAAAAACGGTCAGTTTATCCGTAATGGTAAACCGTACTATTATGTAGGGGCGAATTTCTGGTATGGAGCCATCTTGGGTTCGGAAGGAACGGGCGGTAACCGGAAACGTTTATGCCAAGAACTGGATTCGTTGAAAGCATTGGGAGTAAATAACTTGCGTGTGTTGGTCGGGGCGGATGGAAAATCCGGTGTTCCGACAAAAGTAGAGCCTACCTTGCAAACTGCTCCCGGAGTGTATAACGATACGATTCTGGCAGGACTGGATTATCTGTTGATGGAAATGGGCAAGCGCGACATGCTGGCTGTGCTTTACCTGAATAACTCGTGGGAGTGGAGCGGCGGTTACGGGCAATACCTTGAATGGGCAGGTTTCGGAAAAATCCCCGTCCCGGCAATAGACGGCTATGAGGCTTTCATGAATTATGTAAAACAGTTTCCGCAATCGGAGGCGGCGAAAAGGCTTTTTTCAAACTATGTTAACGATATCGTGACACGTACTAACCGTTATACGGGGAAGCGTTATACCGATGACCCCACCATCATGTCGTGGCAAATAGGTAACGAACCGCGTGCTTTCTCCCAAGATAATAAAGAAGCATTTGCCGATTGGTTGGAAAAGGCAGCAACTCAACTTGATTCGCTTGCTCCCCGTCAGTTGATATCTACCGGGAGCGAAGGTAAAGCAGGTTGCGAAGAAGACATATCGCTGTTCGAACGGATTCATCAGAATGAACATATTGATTACTTGACCATCCATATCTGGCCTTATAATTGGGGGTGGGTATCGGAAGACAGTTTGCAGCAGAAGCTGGATAATGCCAAGCAAAAAACCGAAAAGTATATAACGGAACATTTGTCCGTGGCAGAACGCTGCGGCAAACCGATGGTAATCGAGGAGTTCGGTTATCCGCGCGACGGATTTAAATTTGAAAAACATGCCCCAACCGTTGCCCGCGACAGCTATTATGAATCGGTTTTCGGTTTGATAAACAAACATGCCCGTACGGGAGGCCTACTGGCTGGATGTAATTTCTGGGCATGGGGCGGAAGCGCATCCCTTCCTACCGGACATGATTATTGGAAATCGGGTGACGATTATACAGGCGATCCGGCACAAGAAGCTCAAGGGCTTAATTCCGTATTCAGCACTGACAGCACAACCCTCTCTTTGATTCGGAATATCAATGCAATTTTGTCATGTTCTGATGAGTCTTATTGATACAGGTCAAAAAAATACGGCCATTCCGGTATGTTTTTCTTTTTCGTTGGAAAGATTATCCGAAATGGTCGTATTTTTGTGTTGTAAAACATGAAATAAGTTTCTTGATAACACCTTACAAGGAAAGAAACACAAAGATTGAAAGGATAACGACTAAACTGAAAACAGAATGAAAGAGGTAAAAAGTTTGCTTCGTTCTATCAGAAAGAATCTGGAATGGAGCGCAATGGTAATGTACGGCGGAATGTATAACAAGTAATCGCCGTGTTAATTTGAGAGAATTTGAAGTTGTATAACAAGAAAAGGTTGCACCGTAGACATTCATACGGATTGCAACCTTTTTCTTTATCTTGCCTTGTTACCGAATTAACGATTAGGGGTGTCCCATACTTTTGTTTGCGTACAAGTAATGGTAGTTTGCTGATTACCGCACGATAATTTGAAGTCGCCTTTCTCCAGTCTCCACTTGCCGTCGTATCCTACGAACGCTAAGTCATTAGCTTTCAATTTAAATGTTACGGTCTTGGTTTCACCCGGTTTTAAAGAGATTTTCTCGAAGTCTCTCAAGCGGATATTGTCCGGTGTACTGCTGGCTACGAGATCGCTTGAGTATAACAATACGCTCTCTTTGCCCTCTCTGCCTCCGGTATTGGTGACGTCTACCGTTACGGTGAGTTCTTCATCGGGGGTAAAAGATGATTTGTCTGCGCGGAGGTTATCATATTGGTAAGTGGAGTAGCTTAATCCGAAGCCGAATTGCCATTGAACGTCCATAACCGAATCGTAATTGTAGTTCCCTGCCATCTGACCGATATTCTCACAAGGCTTGTAATCGTAAGTGGCTAATGAGTTGATGAGTTTCGGGTAAGTGAAAGGCATCTTTCCGCTGAAGTTCACATCGCCAGCCAATAAATTAGCCAGCGCATCCCCTCCGTAATTACCGGGGAGCATGATATTGACGACAGCTTTCGCCAGCGGAACAATGTCGTTGACAATACGTGGACGCCCTTGATTCAGAATCAATACAATCGGTTTCCCGGTAGCCGCTAATGCCTTTACCAGATTACGCTGGTTGGCAGAAAGCGTAAGGTCGGTCAGGTTTCCGGGAGTTTCACAGTAAGAGTTTTCGCCGATGCAAGCAATGATAACGTCTGCGTTGTTGGCTGCGGCTACTGCTTTATCTATTTCCGGCGTGTTTTCCTCCCACCAGTTGTCGTTTTTATAAGGAGCATAAGTCACTCCCGGTTCATAGATTACCTGTTCTTCTCCGTATTTGTTACAGAGAGCCTCGTAAATGGTATTGTAATTCTGTGCATATTCATCCGCACGATGTCCTTGCCAGCTATACGACCATCCCCCCGTTGAGGCAACGCATGGAGTTGGCATTCGGCCCGGTCAGCAGAATCTTTTTCCCGCGAGCGATGGGCAGTATATGGTCATCGTTTTTCAATAACACTTCGGACTCTTCCGCTGCATGAAGTGCTTCTTCTGCAAATTCAGGCGAAGCAAAACGGTCGTACTTGCTGATGTCCCAATAAGGATGTTCGAATAACCCCAAGCGGTACTTCAATCGCAATACACGGGCTACGGCATCATCGATACGGCTCATTGGCACTTCGCCTTCTTCAACCAGCTCTTTCAGGTACGTGCAGAAGCTGACCTCGTAAGGAACCATTGACATGTCGATTCCCGCATTAATGGCTATCTTGACAGCTTCTTTCTTGGTAGCGGCAATATGGTCGCGCGTACATAAATTATTGATGTCCGCCCAATCGGTTACAATCAGCCCGTCCCAATTCAAGTCTTCTTTCAACCAGTCGGTAAGCAATTCCTTGTTGGCGTGGAAAGGCATTCCGTTATCTACGCCCGAATTGACCATCAGACTCAGTGCGCCGGCGCGGATGGCAGACAGAAACGGTGCGAAATGTTTTTCGCGCAATTCGCTGCGGGGAATAGCCGACGGTGTACGGTCTTTTCCCGAAACGGGTACACCGTAACCCATATAATGTTTCACACAGGCTGCTACCCGGTTTTCGCCGATGTGATTCGGGTCATCTCCTTGAAATCCACGGATGGCAGCAACTCCCATTTCTGCATTTACGTAACAGTCTTCGCCGTAGTTTTCCCACATGCGAGGCCAGCGAGGGTCGCGTCCCAAGTCTACCACCGGAGCGTAAGTCCACGGAATACATCCCGCTTTGGTTTCATAAGCAGAGATTTCCGCTCCTCTTTCTACCAACTCACGGTTGAAGGTTGCCCCCATGTTGATGCCTTGCGGGAATAGCGTACCGTCGAGCGTATAGGTTGTTCCGTGTATTTGGTCTACTCCGTAAATACATGGAATGCCAATCTCTTTCATCGATTTGTCTTGGATTTGCTTAATCATGGCTGCCCATACCTCTTTCTTTTGAGCCACGCTCAACGGAACGTTTAGCAGCGAGCCCACTTTGTATTTCCCTATAACCGTATCGAGCATTGCTTCGCTGAGGGCAAATCCGTTTTTGCTTTTCTCGAAATCCGTAACCACATCAATGGTTATTTCACACATTTGCCCTACCTTTTCGTCGAGAGTCATTTGCTTCAGCCACTTCTGAATATTGGCTTCTATTTCCGGATCGGGTGTGATGGCGGGCGGTACGGTCTGTCCGGCGGACGAGACACAAGCACTGGCGCAAAGCATGGAAGCGAGCGCTATGTTTTTTATTTGATTCATACAGCTTGGAGTTTAATCGTTAAGCTTTTCATTTGATGACGTTATTGGGCGAAATGCGGATATTTATTTTTCCCAGCTATCCGTACGGAAAGGAATGAGCGGCAGTCCGCGCAGGTTTGCCACATTGCCGGGCAGAAAATCGCGGAAAGCATATCGTACGGCAACCGGGCGGTCTACTTCCTTGCAGGTAACTTTTATTTGGTTTCTTCCTGTCAGTTCGGCTTCTGCCGGATGGAACACCCTGTCTTCGCCCGCCATTTCAAAGCCTGTCATTCCGTTCATACGATTGAAACCGTTATCGGCGTGACTGAAACTGAGAATGGCAGCATTGTCTTTTATTTCCATCGATAAGAAGGAAGGGCTGTCCGCCTCGATTCCACCTACGTGATACGTTTTGCTCAACGCCTGATAAGCCAACCGTTCGCCTACGTGTTTTTTATCTTTCGGATGAATGTTGCAGGCTTCATACGGTTCTACCAAATCATTGGTAGAAATCATGGCACTGTTCGGTATCAGCGATTGGGCTTTGAACTGGGCTTCGCGCAACAAGGCACTTGCCGTTCCTTCTGCCGAACCGTATGGCGCTATCTCTACGAAATAAAAAGGCAGTTCGCCAAGTCCCCATTCCTTGCGCCAAAGCTCCGCCATCGTTTTCAGCCGTTCGGCGTAAGTGGAGTGCCTTCCCACGTTCGACTCTCCCTGATACCACAAGAACCCCTTGATGGTGTACTGCTGGAGAGGTTTCAACATTCCGTTATACATCAGTATCGGGCTGAGGCAATGCCACCAGTCATGCGGAGCATCCTTGCGGATATCGCGAGCCAAATCAATGTCGGGATATTGAGATACGATTTCGCGGGGAAGCCAGCCTTCCACCATCGACCCTCCCCAACTGCAATGGATGATGCCTATCGGTACGTTTAACACGCGGTTCATCATCATGGCAAAATGGAATGCTGTGGCGCTGAATCGGGGTGCATTTTCAGGAGTGCTTGTTTTCCAACTTCCCGTACAGCGGTCTACGGGCTTCAGTTGTCCGTTCTTTTCGACGGTAGCCATGCGGATTCCCTTCCACTGTCCCGCCGCGGCTATGGTTTCGTTGGCACCGGCTATCGGGCAATTATCAAATCCCGCGAGAGGCATCTCCATATTCGACTGTCCGGAACAAAACCATACTTCGCCGATAAGCACATTGTTTAACTGCACGGTCTCGTCGTCGGATATTGAGATGGTTTGCGGTTCATACGAAGCGGCAGGTGTGTCTACCGTCGCGAGCCACCGCCCTTTCTCGTCCGTACGGGTGAGGTAAGTCTTCTCGTTCCACGACGTGTGTACGGTTATTTCCGTTTGAGGTTCTGCCCATCCCCACAGCCGGGCTTGGGTTTGCTGCTGAAGCACCATGTTGTCGCTTACGATGTCCGGCAAGGTTACTTTTCCCCATGCCATAACGCTCGCCAATAGCAAGACAGCAGTGCTGAATGGTCTTTTCATAATTTCAAAGTATTAGTAGTTTATATTCTATGGTAAATTTGCCTGAACTATATGCAGAAATTCTCCGCCTTTGTGTTCCCGAAAACGCAACCGTTAGTGTTAATCATTTCTATGGGTAGCGTTTTTCAGGCAAAACGCTCGTTGATTTCCAAGCACATACGTCCGTTGTGATACGGACATTTCCAGAACCCGGCTTTGTCGTCGTTGCGATTGATGCTTCCATCGGCAAAGCGGCTCCAGTACCACTCCCCGTTTTCGCGGTCAATCAGCTTGTCTTTGATAAACTGCCAGCAGCGGAGTGCGGTCGACAATGCTTCCTCGTCGCCGAAGTGCTGGTATAAATTCAAGTGACCTACTACGTTCTCGGCCTGCACCCACCAGTGAAGTTCGCGGTCGGTCTCACCCTTATCAGAAAAACGTTCGTACGTCATGCTTCCGTCGGCGTTCAGTCCCTCATCCGCAGCACGGGCTATCCGCACGATAACCGGTTCTATTTGTTTCAGAACCGTTTCATCGCCCAAAACCAACGCCGCTTCGTGAATCAGCCACGAAGCCTCTATGTCGTGTCCGTAAGATATAAGGTGATATTTATTCGTCCAGTCGTCTTCGAAACAGGTTCAGATGATACGTTTGCGTGTCTAATATCTTGGTGACGAATAACTCTATCAGGTTTTTTTCAACTGAGTTTTCAACCGCCCGTCTTTCCATACCCGATACAGATTGGCGTACGGTTCGAGAATGTGCAGATGGGTGTTCATGGTTTTCTTCTCGTTTTCGTCTTTATCGCTCAGACGCATGTCGGCTATCGGTTGCCAGTCGCGCGTCAGCGCTTCCACATATCCGTTTTTCTCTGCATCGAAACTGTATTTCTCAATAACCTCGAACAGCCGTATGGCATATTCCAACGCCTCTTCATCGCCGGTGGCACGGGCATATTCGCTCAGTCCGTAGATGGCGAAACCTAAGGCATAGATTTGTTTTTTAGTGTCGAGCGGATTCCCTTCGCAATCCACCGACCAATAAATGCCTCCAAACTGCTTGTCGTAAAAAAAGTCGAGCAGATAACGTTTGGCGCGTGTGGCAGTAGCCAGATATTCCGGTTTTTTCAACAGACGGTAGGCAGCGGAGAATGTCCAGAGGATGCGGGCATTCAGAATCGCCCCTTTAGGCTCGTCCGGCATTAAGACATCCTCTCCGCTGATGCGCCCGTAAAATCCTCCCCGCTCGCGGTCGGTCATCTTATTCATCCAGAACGGAAGGATATTCCCCTCTAATTCTTCTGTAACCTCCTTGCGGAGTGTGTTTATCGTTTCAGTCATTTTTCTGCGTACGTTTTAAGTTTAACTTATCAATGATATTCTTCATTTTCTGCTCGCCCAGCGGATAGCAAACGATAAAGAGTGTAGAGATGCAGGCTGCCGCAGCAGGAAGCCAGCTCAGAAACATCTTGATACCGTTGATGGTTTCCGCACTCTGTTCGGCATTGGCTTGGAATCCGAAGTAAGAAAGCAGCCATCCCGTAACGGCAGTACCGATTGCCCAGCCAAACTTCTGGCTCATGGATGAGGCACTGAATATAAGTCCGGTGGCACGGTTTCCGGTATTCAGCTCAGAGTAGTCGGCACAGTCGGCATACATCGACCACAAGAGCGGGAAGATGCTTCCGGCACAAATGCTTATCAGACACTGGAAGAGAAAAATCAGTACCAAGTCGTCTTTATCGAACCAAAAGAAGATAACGCTCAGCACGGCGGCTATCAGCATGGCAGCAGCAAAGGTAGTCTTTTTCCCGATTCGGTTACTCAGCGGAGCCGCCAGTATTACCCCGATGATGTTGGCTATTTGTCCCACGGAAAGGAACAGCCCGCTCAATACGAACGATACGCCGAACAGGGTAATGGAATGGAAATGCTCTTCTACGATGAAATATTTGAAATAGTAAACCGCAGCCCCGTCGCGGATGGAATTGAATACCAACGTCCCGATTCCCGCCCCGAAAAAGAATCCACCACGGCTTGTTGTGAAACAAATCCCTGATGTCATTCTTCAGCGAAGTACGCTGTTCGTTGATCGGCTTTACGCGCTCTTTCGTCCAAGCGAAACAGCCCAAGAACAGAACGATGCACATTACGGCAATAACCGCCACCGCCATCAGCCAGCCCGTCTGCTGGTTGGCAATCTCCTTGCTATGTCCGCTAAACGCATTGACCATCGGCATGAAAAGCAACAAGGCAATGAAACTGCCGAGGTAGGCAAACATCATGCGGAACGTAGACAGCGTGTTTCTTTCTTGCGGGTTCGGGCTCATTACACCAAGCAGCGAAGCATAAGGCACGTTGATGCCGGAGTAAACCATCATCATCAGCGAGTAAGTGATGTAAGCATATACCAGCTTGCCGGCATCCCCGAACGGAGGAGTGTAAAAGGTAAGCACGCCGATGAAACCGAAAGGAACGGCGAGAAACAAGAGGTAAGGACGAAACTTCCCCCAGCGGCTGCTCGTGCGGTCGGCAGCGATTCCGATAATGGGGTCGAAAACCGAATCCCAAACACGGGTGACTAAAAACATGGTTCCTACCATCGCCGCAGGCAGTCCGAATACGTCTGTATAAAAAATCATCAGGTAGGCCCCGAAGAGTTTCCAAAACATCGACGATGCCATATCCCCGAATCCATATCCTATTTTCTCCCTGAGTTTTATCATAGTGCTTACCTTTCGTTTATTTGTTTATTTCATTATTTTCATGTTTTTGTCGATTAACTTCTTCAGTGTTTCTACCGAAGCCGTGGTGGTCAGTCCGTCTTCGGGCGTATTCATACAGTAGTCTACCAACCGGTCTATCGTAGAAACCGCCACGTGCATCCGTGTATCGGAAGAAGCATAGTAAATATACACCGTACCGTCTTCGTCGGCAATCCATCCGTTAGAAAACAACACGTTGGAAACATCGCCTATGCGCTCATCGCCTTCGGGAGCCATGAAGTATCCGCCCGGCGAAGCTATCACCTGCGAAGGATCGTCTAATGAAGTCATGTACAGATAAAGAACGTAGCGCAATCCGGCAGCACAGCCACGCACTCCGTGGGCAAGGTGCAACCATCCTTTCGGGGTTTTGATGGGATGAGGTCCTTCGCCGTTTTTCACCTCCTTGATGGTATGGTAGAAACGTGCGTCGATAATCTTTTCCTCGTGAATTTCGGCATGGGTAATATCGTCAACCAGCGCCCAACCGATACCTCCGCCGCTTCCTGCATCGATAAATCCATCCTGCGGACGGGTGTAAAGCGCATATTTCCCGTTTACAAACTCCGGATGAAGCACCACGTTCCGCTGCTGACTCTTTGTTTTCAAGTCCGGCAGGCGTTCCCATGTTTTAAAGTCTTTGGTACGAGCGATTGCCGCCGTAGCGGTAGCTGCCGAAAGGTCTCCTGCAGGTGCGCTGTCATCGTGACGTTCGGCACAGAAGATACCGTAAATCCATCCGTCCTCATGCGCCGTCAGTCGCATGTCGTAGATGTTGGTGGCAGGAATAACGTCATCGGGCATCGTAATGGGATAATCCCAGAAACGGAAATTATCTACACCGTTCGGACTCTCGGCAACAGCAAAGAACGATTTGCGGTCGGCACCTTCCACCCGTACCACCAACAGGTATTTCCCGTTCCATTTGATAGCTCCTGAGTTCATGGTAGCATTCACTCCGATACGCTCCATCAGATACGGATTGGTATCTTCGTTTAAATCATACCTCCAGAACACCGGCGTGTGAGCGGCCGTTACAACCGGGTATTTATAGCGTACGTATACGCCATTTGTGTTTTCAACAGGTTCATTTTTACGTGTTATCAGTGTCTCATATTTAGCGAACAGCGTTTTTACTTTTTCTTCAAACTGACTCATAACTTTTTTATTTATTGTTCTTGACTATACTTTTTATATCGCCAACGAATACGGTTTTCGGATTTTCATAAAACTTGATGAAGTCTTTTTCCGAAACTTGTCCGGGATAAGGAGCATAAAAATGATTTTCTTTTTCTCGTGCATTTCTCCAGACCAAGACATAACTGATGGGATATTTCTCAATTACGGGCAACAGGGTTTGAGTCCACCATGTAGAATCGGGTATGGTTTCATAACCGGTCTCTGTTATTGCCATAGCCTTGCCGTGAGCTCTGCTTACCTGTGTCAGAATTTGCAATGACTTGTCTAAGTTTTGCTGGTAGCTTTCATTATCCCCGTATTGATAGATATCCACACCTATCAGGTCTACGATACTGTCTCCCGGATAGCGTTCCAGATATTCGGTAGAATCGTTAGGCTCTGTGCCCGGTGAGTAAGCCCATAGCAACTGGTCGGCTCCTTTTTCTTTCATGCGGTTATAAGTCATCTGCCACAAGGCTTTATACTCATCCGTCGTACAAAGATTCTGTCCCCACCAGAACCAACTTCCGGTATGCTCGTGCCACGGGCGGAACAATACCGGAACTTTTATGCCTTCCGAGGTTTGTATGGAGTTTAAGTAATCGGCAACCTTGTCTATCCATCCGATGAATTTGTCATGATTGGCTCCTCCCGGCAAGATGGATTTCACCACGGTAGAATCGGAAACGTCCCATGTATCTTTTCCGGTAAGCGGATTATCGGTATGCCAGCTGAAAGAAACCATTCCGCCCCGTTTGGTATTGTGCGACGGTTTCTTTGCGGATACGGTCGAGCGAGACATTATCGAGATTCCTGTCTCCCCAGATTTCCATCCTTCCCAAATCGAATGACATGATAGCGGGATAGTCTCCGCATACGCTTTTTACATCGCTGCGGGCAGAGTCTCCGTCCCAACCTATTCCGTAAACCGGGTCATCGTGATGACCGAACATGAATACACCCTGTTCAGGTAAGGTCTTTAAGGTTTCCAGCATTGCTGAGGCTTCCGGAGTCCGGAAGTTCCCGGCAGCTTCTTCTTTAGCTGCCTGAGAACATCCGGTTAACCCCATTGTTAGTACCATAAAGATATGAATATATGTGCGGTTTTTCATAAGATTCAGAAATTTATTGTCTCCAACCAGTATAATCAGCATTCGAACCCCATCCCGGATTCTGTTCCAAATGTTCCGATAATGAAACCTGACTTTCAGGGATTTTCAAGAATCCTGCCGTTTCATTGTATCGCTGGGCATAACCACCGTTTTGAGGAACATTCTGTGTCGGTATGGCATCGTTTATCAGGATATCCACATTTTGCTGTTTTTCCAATGCTGCGGCAGCGATGTGCCAACGGCGAATGTCGTTCCAACGTACACCTTCAAAAGCCAATTCCCAACGGCGTTCGTTCTGAAGAGCTTCCAAAGAATAACTTACGGGAGGCAATCCTACGCGGGCACGTACCCGGTTCATACCCGTAGCGTCTTCTTCCAATTCAGACTGCATTAATAGTACATCGGCAAAACGAATCAGTACCAAATCATGAATGTTTCCGAAGTCGAGCGTAACGCTGTATTGCCAGTTGCTTGCCCCATACATCAGAAATTCAAATGAAGGCAGATAATCCATTCCGGGGAAACTTTCCGAATCGGTGTTTCGGCAAGAGATGGGCGCTGATTTCATATTGAAATAACCGGTTTCCTGCATATAATCGTTCCAGCCTCCGGCTCCCCGTTCGTAATTGGGCAAATCGTCAACATCGTAAATAGAAGCTGCACGGCGCGGGTCATTGGGTTCGGCGGCCTCCCAGTCGGCAACCAGATTCGGAGCTACCGGACCGGCTCCCCATCCTTGTCCGAAGGGGAATGTATTGGCATAGTTCTGTCCGCCACGTACACCGAAGTGAAGAGCATATTGATTAGACATACCGGGATATCCGTCGCCACTGCCTACGTAAGTTCCTTGCTTGTTGAACTTAATCATAAACAAGGCTTCGGGATTGATGGCATTATCGTTTTCTACCCATGACAGTCCTTGTCCTTGAGTGTAAGGGAAGTCTTCTACGGTGCAGCGATTAGTATATGCCCATAAATTGCGGAAATCGGAGGTAACCAATGAGTAACCGGAATTATTGACACAATCATCAATATAGTCGATTACCTGCTGTTTGGTTAACGTGCTGCCGTCAGGAAGGGTTACTTCTGTCAGCGGATTATAAGTCGTACTGGTTAAGTCTGCCAGCTCTTCTCCGTTGCAATACATTCCGGTATAAAACAGCCAAGCACGTCCCAGCATGGCTTCGGCTGCATATTTGTCTACATGTCCGGCCTGTGCAACATCGGTTCTTTGGTCGGGCAGTAAGTCGCAGGCATTTTTCAAGTCCTGCAAAATCTGTCCCCACGTTTCGGCAGCAGTAGCTTGCGGTTTGTCTTCAGCCTCCAATGTCGTCATTAAAGGGATGGAACCGTATTGTGATGCCAATTCATAATAGAAGAAAGCGCGTAAAAACAGAGCCTCTCCCAATAATTTATCATGGTCGGCTTCCGAAACATCTTGGCAGTTATCCAACGATTCGATAAAAGCATTGGCACGTCCTACTCCTTCGTAACGTACTTGCCAGAATGACTCTGTCATGTCATATCCGTAATTAGTCAGAAGGTCCATGGCTTGCATCAATCCGTCGTTGCTTCCGCCTCCTCCCAAATTATCATCGCTTGCCAACATCGAGAGGTAATAGAAAGAAGTCTGAGGGGTAGAGATTGCTTGGTTCAGATTCGCATAAATACCCGTCAGCATTTGCTGTGCATCTGTCAGGTTCGTGGGAAACGTACCTGTGTTCTTTTGTGTATAGTTCGTTGTATCAAGGGCATCGTCGCAAGCACCTAATGCGAGAGATGCACCTATCAATAAATATAAATACTTTTTCATATCAGTTTTCTTTAGAATTTAATGTTAACGCCTACCATATAAGTTCTCGGAGCAGGGTAATAACCTACGTCAATACCTGAAGCCCAACTGTCGCCTACACCGGCATTTGCACCGATTTCCGGGTCCATGCCTTTATATCCTGTAATGGTAAACAGGTTTTGTGCGGTAACGTATAAGCGGAGTTGCTGCATCGGGCATTTTTTCCAGATATTCTTCAGGTCGTAACCTAACGTCAGGTTTTGCAGACGGAAGTAATCGGCATCTTCTACGTAAATATCGGAAATTTGTGCGAAGTTTGTGTTACTACCGGCAGTCAGGCGCGGATATTTGTTGGATGTACCTTCACCGTTCCAGTATTCAAGCACTTCGGCAGAATAGTTGTCATACCGGTTACCCATGAACTGACGCCATGAGCGGATGTTTTGTTGCCCGAATGCGCCATAAGTAGTAAACGATAAATCCCATCCTTTGTAAGACGCACTGAAACTGATGCCACCTGTAAAGTCGGGATGCGGGTTTCCGATTTCGGTCTTGTCGGCTTCTGTAATCGTACCGTCACCGTTTACATCTACAAACTTTAAGTCGCCCGGCTGGATGGATGAACCTTGCAAAGAGTTGGCTGCATTGCCCTGACAGTTCTTGTCCAAGTATGCCTGAACATCGGCTGCATTCTGCATGACACCTTCCGTTTTGTAACCATAGAAATAACCGATGGGGTGTCCTACCTGCATACGGTAGATAGGAGCGGTTCCGTTTGAAAGAATATTTGATTCGCCTTCGATGTAGCCATTTCGGTTATTGATTCGGGTTACTTCATTCTTGTTGTGGGCAAGGTTCAGATTGACGTTGTAACGGAAATCACCTTTCTGGTCATTCCATCCCAATGCGATTTCGAAACCTTTGTTACGTACGTCTCCACCGTTTACATAAGGAGCGTCAAGCCCGTAAGAGTCCAAGATCGGAGCCTGAACCAGTAAGTCTTTCGTATTCTTGATATAGTAGTCGAACGCAAAGTTTAACCGTCCGTTCAAGAAACGGGCATCGATACCAAAGTCCCATTGTTCGGACGTTTCCCAAGTAACCTCTTCGTTCGGTAAGTTAACGGCATATCCTCCCTGTGTAGCTCCGTCTTTATTGTTCCCGAACGGATAACGTCCGTAGGTGTCGAAAGCTACCATTGACACGTAATAGAAATTGTCGATGTTACAGTTACCGTTCTGTCCCCAGCTTGCACGCAGCTTCAGGAAATCCAGCCAGTTTTGCGTTTTCTGCATCCATTTTTCGTTGGTCATTACCCAGCCTACCGAAGCCGACGGGAAAGTACCCCAACGGTGTCCGCGGGCGAAATTGGAAGAACCGTCACCGCGTACAATCAAACTTGCCATGTAGGTTTCTTTCCAGTCGTAGTTCACACGGCCGAAGAATGACGACAGCGCATTGTCTCCCCACGGAGCGCCGGTAGCGTCTCGCGGTGTTGAAGCGGTACTGTTAGAAAGATAAGCCATTTCCCAATTACCGAAAAGGGTGCTTGATGCCGTGGCACTGATGTCTTCGCCCATACCGAAGCCACTCTTTTGGAAAGACTGACCGAGCAATACGTCGAAGTGGTGTTCATCTTTCACATCGAACGTATAGTTTAATGTGTTTTCAACCGACCAGTTCCATCCCGTACCCATGCTTTGCTGTACTTCATCATCGGTACGCTGGTCGCTGATGTCGTTCAGGTGATAGATGCCGTTGTATCTTCTATAAGAGTTCGAGCTTTGGCGGTAGCTTACCTGTCCTTTGTAAGTCAGTCCTTTGATGGGCTGCACTTTCAAGTATCCTACCATGTTCAGCGAATAGTTTTTGCTGATGTTGTTACCGTGGTCGATGTAAGTCATTTTGGCGATAGGGTTGGTAGAATAAGGATTGTAACCAAACCATCCGGCATTGTTCAAATCATCGTAACCGTAATACTCGCCGCTTTCGTTGTAAACCGGAATCAGCGGATTGGCGCGGAGTATTTCCGACAGCGTGTTTGAAGATTGTCCGTTGGTGTAAATACCCGAACGCTGGTTGTGATTATAGTAGAAGTTCTCTCCGAAAGTGATGATATCTAAATCATCCTTGCGCCACAGTACATGTTCAGAGTTCAGGCGGACGGTAAAGCGCGAATAATCGGAAGCAGCCGGTTTACCCAGCGTACCTTCTTGCTTCATATATGATATACCTGTTGAAAACTTCGAATATTCCGATCCGCCTGCAAGGTTGATGGAGTGGCTCGTGGTGATAGCCCCTTTATTGCGGATAGCTTCCATCCAGTTTGTGCCGGGGTCTGAGCCATTCATATACGCATCATACTGTTCTTGCGACATGTAGTCGGTCCAGTTATACGGCTGTCCGCCCTCTGCCACGTTTACCCGGTCCATTACCTCCATGTATTCGCGTGCGTTCAGCAGATCAGGCATTTTGTAAACATCTTGCCAGCCCACGTAACCATCGTATGACACCTGCATTTTACCTTCTTTCCCCTGCTTGGTCGTGATAAGGATGACACCGTTGGCAGCACGCGCACCGTAGATGGCTGCCGAAGCCGCGTCTTTCAATACGTCTACACTTTCGATGTCGGCAGGGCTGATGGTGTTGATGTCGCCTTCCACACCGTCGATGATGTAAAGCGGAGTAGTAGAACCGTTGGTACCCGCACCACGTATGTTGACACGGTATCCTTCGCCCGGCTGTCCGGAAGAAGCTACGATGTTAACACCGGGTGTCTGGCTCTGTAAAGCACCGAGGGCATTGGTGGTGTTCAGTTTCTGGATATTGTCTCCCTTCACCTGTACCGTGGCTCCCGTTACCAGTTTCTTTTTCTGTACACCGTAACCTACCACCACCACTTCGTCGAGTGTTTCAGAATCTTCTTTCAGCGTAATCTGTAAGGCAGATTGGTTTCCGATGGTTATTTCTTGGCTTACATATCCGATGTATGAAACCGTGATGACCGCTCCTTCAGACACGTTAAGGCTGAAGTTACCGTCGATGTCGGTAATCACTCCGTTAGTAGTTCCTTTCTCAAGGATGTTGGCCCCGATGATAGGGATGCCACTCTCGTCGACAACAGTTCCTGTGACTGTTTTGGCTTGTTGGGCAGTTTGGTAAGTATCGACCGAAACTGCGAAAGCCTGCGGAGTTCCTGCCACGATTGCCGACAGGCAGACTCCTGCAACTAAAGCTGCTTTTTTTGCGTTTACGTTCATAAATAGATATGTTTAGATTGTATTAAGGTTATAATTCGTATTTCACTGTTTTAGATTTAATTCTAACACATCGTGTCTTATTCATTACAACGAGTGCAAAATTACGGGGTTGGACGGTTATGAACAAATACAATTTTATCACATCGTAATACTTTCTTAACACGGTTGCAAAGTCGTTTTTTTGCCTGCAAATGTCTCGAAAAACGCTACCGTTAGTGTTAGTCATCTCATGCGGTAGCGTTGACTATTTCTACCCATAGCGTTCACCCGTTCTATGGGAAGCGTTCCGGGCGTACGGATAAGCCCGGTTCTACCCATAGGGTGAGACTACGCTTCGGCTTGTTTTTTGTCAGGCAAAATAAAACCCGTGTTTGGAGCGGGAAACACGGGCATGTAGTGAGATGAAGCATAAAATGTCAGATTACTATCTTTTTCTTACAGTAATTTTCCCGGAACTCTTTCGGGGAACAGTTCTTCTTCTTCTTAAAAATACGGTTGAAATTAGAAAGATTGTTGAAGCCGCATTCGTAACAGATTTCTGCTACCGACATGGTAGAGTCGACCAGTAGGCGGGAAGCATGACCGAGGCGGATGTCGATGATGTAATCAGACAATACCTTTCCTGTACGCAGCTTGAAGAACCGGCTGAAGGCTACGGCACTCATGCCTACCATGCCGGCTAATTGGTTCAGGCGTATTTCCTCCTGATAATGGTCGTTGATGTATTGTTGTATTCTCTGTACGCGGCGGCTGTTTGCCTGTATTTCTACTTTGGCAAAAGACGACGATGACAGTTTGTGGGCGCTGTCGATGAAGAAAGACAGTTCATATAATAAGGTAAGAAACTGGGTGACGGCATAAAACCCTTTGGTTTCGGGCAAGGTGTCAAGCAGTGCGTATATTTTCATGATGGCAGGCAAAGGAAAACATAACCCGTTCTGGGCGTGGTTCAGCATGGTTTTCACACGGTCGAACTGGTTGGTGTCGATGAGGCTGTCGAAAAAATGCGGAGAAAACTGAATGGTAATTTCACGGATGTCTTCCGAGTGGCAGTCGGCCTGCTCCCACACGTGTTCAAGGTCGGCGCTCGTAATAAGTACAAGGTCGTATTCGGAAACGGTTTCCACCGAATCGCCCACAATGCGCCTCAGTCCCGTTCCGTGTTCGATGAAATTCAGTTCAAACTCCTTGTGGCAGTGGATAGGGTAGGTAAACTCTTTCTTGTGGCGGTCAACGATGTAAAAGCAGTCTTTGTCTGATAGCGGGGTAATTTCGCGGATGATGTGTCGTTCGGCATAGTCTTTGTTCATAAGGCAAAATTCTACTAAAGGTTATGCAAACAAAGATAGTGATTATGCGGTTTCCACCGACACCGATTGGGAGGTTTTTCTGTAAAGAATTGCTTTTGTCTTTGGCTTGTATGAAAAGTATGCGTTTCCGGCGATACAGATACATGGAAAAACTGTAATTTTGTAAGATAGATAACCGAGTATTATGACATATACCTTACAACATATAAACGCCCTTATACCGCTTTCGCCCAAAACCGAGCGTGAACTTTGTGCCTGCCTGACACCGTTCCGCTTCCCCAAACGTCACCTGCTGGTAGAGAAGGGGAAACGTACGGGAGCCGCTTACTTTATTGAGCGGGGCATCACGCGCTCTTATTGGCTGGTAGACGGTGAGGAAATCACCACCTCGTTTGCCGCTGAGGGAAGCATCGTATTCAGCATGGATGAATTTTACTACGATAAGCCGAGTGAAGAATATGTGGAAACGCTGGAGGAAACCGAAACTTGGCGCATTGGTCTTGAGGACTTGCACCGCTTGTTCCGCACCAATTTGGAGTTGGCGAATTGGGGACGTATTATTCACCAAAATGAATATCATCGCTTGCACCGTTCGCATAAAGAGCGGCTGACGTTACCTGCCGCTCAGCGTTACGAAGCCTTTTGCCGGCAGTTTCCGGAAGTGGTGCAGCGTGTCCAACTGGGTTACATTGCCTCTTATCTGGGGATTACGCTGCCTACGCTGAGCCGGTTGAGAGGGAAAAGAAACGGTTAGCGTTCGGCGTTGCAGATTGTGGTTGTTTTTTTGTCGTAGGACAAAACTTTATCGGAAGAAGATGCGTAACTTTGTGCCAATTATTTCTGAATACATTAAAACGAAAAACAATCTATTATGTCAAGACCTTCTTCCGCCGCATTCGCGGATTCAAAGCCCCACTACGAATTGTTAGACGGACTGCGTGGGGTAGCTGCCCTGTTAGTGGTGTTCTATCACATTTTCGAAGGACTGTCTTTCGCTGCCGGAGGCATACTCATTACTACTATCAACCACGGTTATCTTGCCGTAGATTTCTTTTTTATTCTTTCGGGGTTTGTTATCGGCTATGCTTACGATGACCGTTTGGGTAAAACCATGACGCTGGGTAATTTCTTCAAACGCCGACTCATCCGTTTGCATCCCATGATTGTACTGGGTGCGGTATTAGGCGTAGTGTTTTACGTATTGCAAGGATGCGAACAATGGGACGGTACACACGTGGCTACGTCGTTCATCATGCTGGCTCTGCTGTGTGCCATGTTCTTCATTCCCGCTGCTCCGGGTGCCTGCTATGACATTCGTGGAAATGCCGAAATGTTTCCGTTGAACGGTCCGAGCTGGTCACTGTTCTTCGAATATATCGGAAACCTGCTTTACGCACTCTTTATTCACCGGCTGAGTACGCGGGCGCTGGCCGTATTGGTAACGCTGACAGGCATCGGTCTGGCTTGGTTCACGCTGTTCGATGTAGTGGGTTACGGTATGATTGGTGTAGGCTGGACGCTGGACGGACTGAATTTCTTCGGCGGACTGCTGCGTATGTTGTTCCCCTTCTCGCTGGGCATGTTGTTGTCTCGTAAGTTTAAACCGCTGAAAAACGTGCGGGGTGCGTTTTGGATTTGTTCGGTAGTATTGCTCACGTTATTCTGCATACCCTATATCGAAGGAAAGCATGTCATCACCTTTAACGGATTATACGAAGCGGTTTGTATCTTCGTTATTTTCCCGTGTTTGGTATGGCTGGCAGCTTCGGGTAAGACAACCGACCGTCACTCTACGCTGATATGTAAATTTTCGGGCGACATCTCTTACCCGCTCTATGCGGTACACTATCCTGTGATGTATCTGTTTTATTCATGGCTGATAGAGAATAAATATTATACGCTTGGCGAGGTATGGCATGTTGCTCTTGTGGTTTATGTAGGCAGCATCCTGTTAGCTTACGCCGCATTGAAGTGGTACGATGAGCCGGTTCGCAAATGGCTGACCAAACGTTTTTTACCCAAGAAGAAATAAACAGATAAATAGGTCGGTGTATAAGGGTTACTGAATCGTCTTTTCTTGAAAGATTCAGTAACCTTTATTTTTATGTATACCGAGAATACAAGAAGGGCAACGAATCAACATCTGTATTATTTTCTGCTGAAATAGTACCATTGGTTTTGTTGTTTATTCCGTACTTTTGTTGTTGTAAAAAATCTAATATCAATAAACATGAATATCAAGAAAAGTATGTATTTGTTTGCCGGAGCATCAATGTTTAGCGGCGGACTTTTTGCCCAAACCGTGGCAGTCTCTACCCCTCATACTTCGTTGGTTATTGAAGCATCAGTAGGAGGCGAGTTAAAACAGCTTTATTATGGAAGCAAACTGACAGACGGCGAGTTGGAGAATATTACGGCATCGGGCAATGCTGCGTTGCCGGTTTATCCGGTGTATGGGATGAATTGTCAAAGTGAAACGGCTTTGGCTGTAAAACACGGCGATGGAAACATGTCGTTACAGATGGAAGTGGTAAAAGTAGAAAGCGATAAGGATGCCTCCTCAACGCTCACCACTGTTTATTTGAAAGACAAAGTTTATCCGTTTTACGTAAATGTTTGTTACAGGGCATATCAAGACGTGGACGTCATTGAAACTTGGACCGAAATCACACACAATGAGAAGAATCCCGTTATTTTAAATCAGTTTGCTTCGGCATACTTGCCCATCCGTCGCGGAAACGTATGGCTTTCGTCGCTCTACGGTTCGTGGGCAAACGAAGGGCGTCTGCTGCAAGAACCCTTAGAGCCGGGGATGAAAGTAATAAAGAATAAAGACGGCGTTCGTAACTCGCATACGGCTCATGCTGAAGTGATGTTTTCGCTTGATGGAAAGCCACAAGAAAATACAGGAAACGTAATAGGGGCTGCTCTTTGTTATACCGGAAATTATAAATTACGCATTGATACCGATGACAGTGAGTATCATCATTTCTTTGCAGGCATCAATGAAGAAAATTCGGCATATAAATTAGAAAAAGAAGAAGTTTTCCGCACGCCGGTGCTTGCGTTTACTTATAGTAAGGAAGGATTAAGCGGAGCAAGCCGTAATTTTCACCGTTGGGGACGCGAATACAGGTTAGCAAATGGAGATGTTCCGCGTAAAATATTGTTGAATAGTTGGGAAGGTGTTTATTTTAACATCACGCAGGAAGGCATGGACCAAATGATGGCAGATATTGCTGCAATGGGAGGCGAACTGTTTGTCATGGACGATGGATGGTTTGGCGATAAATATTCGCGTGATACCGACAATTCTTCATTGGGAGACTGGACGGTAAATAAAAAGAAACTGCCCGAAGGAATCGAAGGACTGTTGCGTGATGCCAAAAAGAATGGTGTGGAATTTGGGCTTTGGATAGAACCCGAAATGACAAATACCAAAAGCGAACTCTACGAAAAACATCCCGACTGGATTGTTAATGCCTTAGGGAGAGAACCCGTAACCGGACGTGGCGGTACGCAGTTGGTTTTAGACTTGGGTAATCCCGAAGTACAGGATTTTGTATTTGGTGTGGTAGACAATCTGATGACCAAATATCCCGAACTTGATTACATTAAATGGGATGCGAATATGGGAATCATAAGTCACGGTTCTACCTATCAGACCAAAGACAATCAAAGCCATTTATATATTGATTTCCATCGCGGATTTGAAAAAGTATGCCAACGCATTCGGGCTAAATATCCGAAACTTACGATTCAGGCTTGTGCCAGTGGTGGCGGACGTGCCAATTATGGCTATTTGCCTTATTTTGATGAATTTTGGGTGAGCGATAATACAGATGCTTTGCAGCGTGTATATATGCAGTGGGGAACTTCTTATTTCTTCCCGGCGATTGCAATGGCGTCGCATATCAGTGCAGCTCCCAATCATCAGACATTCCGCTCTATTCCTTTGAAATACCGCATCGACGTAGCCATGAGCGGACGTTTGGGCATGGAGATTCAGCCTAAAAACATGACAGACGAAGAGAAAGACTTGTGCCGCAAGGCGATAGCCGATTATAAAACCATTCGTCCGGTAGTACAGTTCGGCGATATCTATCGTTTGATGTCTCCATACGATAAATTGGGAGTAGCTTCGCTCATGTATGTTTCTCCCGAAAAAGACAAGGCGGCATTTTATTGGTGGAAGATGGAAACTTTTGTGAATCAACACTTGCCGCGTGTGAAGATGGCAGGACTGGATGCCGGCAAAGTGTATCGGGTTCATGAGTTAAACCGCATTGATAACGAGCCTTTGTCGTTTGAAGGTAAAACCTTTACGGGTGCTTATCTGATGGATAACGGACTGGAGATACCGTACACGCATCGGGTAGATTATCATAAACAGAACGATTATGCCAGCCGTGTGTTGTATCTGGAAGAAGTAAAATAAAGCGTTTATAACGTTTTCTTGAGTTGCGTTCCGCATGTGCGGGACGCAATTTTTATATCCCCATTAAGGATATATAAAACAAGCGGGGCTACGTCATGATTGACATAGCCCCGCTGCTTAATTTATGGTTAGTTTATTAGCATTGAGCCAATTTACCATCCGAACCCAACACGTTGATGATTTTGTGTTTGTACATCTTTTCCATGTTGTCGCGAGCCGGACCCAAGTATTTACGCGGGTCGAACTCAGCCGGTTTTTCAGCGAATACCTTGCGGATTGCAGCAGTCATAGCCAGACGAGAGTCTGAGTCGATGTTGATTTTGCAAACAGCAGACTTAGCAGCTTTGCGCAATTCTTCTTCAGGAATACCGATGGCAGCTTCCAGTTTACCGCCGTATCGGTTGATTGTATCAACTTCTTCCTGAGGAACTGAAGAAGATCCGTGAAGAACGATGGGGAATCCCGGAAGTTTTTCCATAACAGCGTCCAAAACTTCGAATGCCAAAGGAGGAGGAACCAAACGGCCGGTAGCCGGGTCAACGTGGCATTGTTCGGGTTTGAACTTGTATGCTCCGTGAGAAGTACCGATTGAAATAGCCAAAGAGTCGCAACCTGTACGAGTAGCAAAGTCGATAACTTCTTCAGGGTTCGTATAAGTGTGGTGTTCTGCGCAAACTTCGTCTTCAACGCCAGCCAATACGCCAAGTTCACCTTCTACTGTTACGTCGAATTGGTGAGCGTATTCTACTACTTTCTTAGTCAAAGCAACGTTTTCTTCGTATGGCAAGTGAGAACCGTCAATCATTACTGAAGAGAATCCCATGTCGATGCAAGATTTGCAAAGTTCGAAAGAATCTCCGTGGTCAAGGTGAAGAACGATTTCAGGATGAGCGCATCCCAATTCTTTAGCATATTCTACTGCTCCTTCAGCCATGTAACGAAGCAAAGTCTGGTTTGCATAGTTACGAGCGCCTTTAGATACTTGCAGAATAACCGGTGATTTGGTTTCTACGGCAGCCTTGATGATAGCCTGCAACTGTTCCATGTTGTTAAAGTTGAAAGCCGGGATAGCATATCCGCCTTTGATTGCTCTGGCAAACATATCTCTTGTGTTTACCAAACCTAAATCTTTGTAATTAACCATTGTTGTATAATTTATAGTTGTTAGTGATTAAATTCCATGTGCAAAAATAAGAATAAATGTTAGAATGCAAACAGCTATGAGGGGAAAAAGTTTGTGTAGCTTTGGGTTTATTAACCCGAACAGAGAAAATAGGGTGGGTTAGGGGCAAATGGATGTAATGTAGATGTTGCAAATTAGTATGTATAGAACTTTTATTTTCTATTCGGAGGACGAAGGTACGCTATGGGTAGAAACAGGGAAAACTATGGGTAGAGTTGGCAAGCGTATGCGGTAGTGTTTTTTATCGCTTCAGCCACTGTTCAGGATTCAGTTTTGCCGTTTCCTTTCGCAGTTGGAAGTGGAGGATGGTATTTCCCTCTTTGTCAGTATTTACTTCTCCCAAAATGTCGCGGGTACGTACGGGGCTGCCTTTCTTCACGCGGACGGAAGAGAGGTTGCAGTATACGGATATGTAGCTGCCGTGGCGGACCAGTACGTTGCTCAGTCCGTTGTATTGGAATACGGCAGAAACCTCTCCGTCGAAGATGGCTCGGGCATTTGCTCCTGCCTGCCCTTTTATATCGATTCCTTTGTTATCAAGGCGGACGTTCCTCAGTCCTTTCACCTGATATTGTCCGTAATGTCCTACGATGACGTATGCGCCTGTGATGGGGATGGGCAGGATGCCTTTGTTTTTCTCGAATGTGCCCGACAGCCGGCGGTCTTCCGAGTCGGTTTTATACACTTCTACCTTTTTGGCGGGAGCGGTTTCCTTAGGTGTCGAGGCAGTTTCCTGCTTGGGTGCAGATTTCTTCCGCGCTTCTTCCGCCCGTCGTTTAGCCTCCTCCTCGGCACGTTTACGCGCCTTTTCTATTTCGGCTTCGATGAGGCGGTCTATTTGTGCGTTCAGCTTATCGGCGGAGCGGCGTTTTTGGGCAAGCTCCTTCTGTATGCTGTTCTGTTTTTTCTGTAAAGAAGCCAGCAGCGTTTTGCGTTCCTGCTCCTGTGCCTGCAGTTTGGCTTTTTCTGCTTCTCCTTGTCGCAGCAATACTTCTTTAGCCTCGCGGCTTGCTTGGAGCGTGTGCGTTTTCTGTTCTATCTGTTTTTGCTTGCGTTGCAACTGCAATGCCTGTCTGCGCTGATAGTCGGCATATTCGCGCACATAGCGCATACGCCGGTATATTTGATTCAGATTCTCGGCAGAGAATATGAACATCAGCTTTTCTTGAACAGACTTGTTGCGGTACATGTACCGCACAGACTGTTCATATTTCTTCTTTTTGTCTTTCAGGTCATGCTCCAGCTGTTTTAATTCGATGGCAAGCCGGTTTATTTCCAGTTGGATGGTACGGACATCGTTTTCTATTTGCCAGATGTATTTCTGGCGTTCGTCTATCTGTCCGGTAAGGAGGGCAAGGTTACTGAGTTGGCTTTTCACGTCTTTTTTTGTTGACATGAGCAGCGATTCCGACTTGGATATTTGTTGATGCAGCTCGTTACGCTGCTTTTCCAAGCGGCGGATGGTAGGTGTGGTTTGCGCTTCGGCAACTACAACCCCTATGCAGATAAGAAGTAACCCTACCCAGTGTTTCATGATTTCAGTAACTGTTTCATCAGTTCTTCCAAACCTATTTCTTTGTATTTTGACGATAATTCAGTCTTGGCGTCCCAGTTATCGTTTACCGAAAGACGCGATAGCTTCATGTCGAGCGAAAATACTTTTTTCGTATCATCGCCCGCCGTGATGAACATGTGTTGCGGAAAAGCCTTTCCGTCTAACCGTCCGAAACTTCCGTACATCCAGCTCAGGGCATACGGTGTACCCTTTACTCCGATTCGGGTGTTCTCCAGCAGTCCGTTTACAGTTTCCGTAACAAAACGGTAAGACAGGTATTTCCCCTGTTTGGCTTCCAGCACGGCCTGTTCGCCTTCGGAAGTGATTCTGAACTTCGTAACGTCGTTTGCGGTAAGCTGCGCTTTTCCGGGCAAGAAAAGTTCGTTCATGAACAGCGATTGAAGCACGTCGAAATCCAGCTCCGCATTAGCCAGCCTGCTCAGTTCGGCGAACGAAACTTTTACGTAACGCTTGTTCAGCCGGTCAATCAGCAGTACATTATCTGGTGTGATATCCATACGCGCCACCTCAATGCCCAGCAGCGGAGCTACCGACAAGCGGATAACCTCCCCCCGCCGGATACGTAGCGTGGCGTTTACTTTGGCGTTTCCTTTTGTTCCCATGTCTAAGTTTAACGCAGCTTTTGCCGTAATGTTCTGCCATTGGGGTGTTTGGCTTATCACCTTTTCCATGTAATCAGTACCCGACAGACCGCCTATGGTAGGCGTCCGTCCCAGTCTGCGCGAAGAAGAACATGCCGCCATCGTTACGATAACGACAGTTACCGACAGGTAATATAATAGCTTCTTTATCATTCTGCAATGTATCTTTTTAATGCAATTTTGCGTTTCAACCGTTTAATCTCTGCTTCAGTGGGCGGAGTAGAACCGTCGTCGGTCGATACCTCCATGCCGTCGGCCTTTTTCCAATACTCCAAAGCCTTTTCTTTTTCTCCCAATTTGTAATAGATGTCTCCGCAATGTTCCACGATAACCCGGCTGCTGTCTCCGCCGTTTTTCAGCGCCTGTTCGATGTAGATACGCGCTTCGGTGTATCGTTCTTTCTCAAACAGAATCCATGCATACGTGTCCAGATAAGTTGCATTTTCGGGTTCGGCTTTCACGGTGCGATAGCTCATTTCCTCCGCTTTATCCAGATGCTTCCGTTCTACAGACAAATAATAAGCGTAATTGTTCAGCGTGGCGATGTTGTTCGGATTATATACCAGCGACGAATCGTATGCAGCGTAAGCTTCCGCCTTCATCTCTTTGATGTTGTAAATATCGCCCAAAATGGCATAAAAATCGGATACGATGGCCTTATCGCTCTTGGCATTTACCTGCTTTACACCCTTTTGGAAAACATCGAGCGCTTTATCCGTATCCTCTTTTTGGTAATAAGCCAGTCCGAGGTAATAGTAAAACTCCATTGCGTCGGGGTTATACTCCAATGCCGGGGAAGCCACTTTTATCACTTCATCCAAGTTATTGTCTCGGATGGCATAGCTTAACAGTTGCAGGCGTGCGGGCTTGTTTTCCGGATCAAGCGCAAGTACCTGATGAAGCACCGGAACCGATTCTTTTTCCATGCGCTTGGTTATCAGGTATTGGGCGCATAACATCGCCAAGTCGGCGTTCTGCTGCGGACGTTTCAGTATTTCGTTGAACAACGATACGATTTGCGTACTGTCTTTCGTAGTCTGTTCTGACTGTACGATAAGCTGTCGCATGATGTCCATTTTCGTGGCAGATTCCACATCCTCGTTCAGCAGAATCGTGTCGAGCTGTACGTCGTACAGGCTGTCTTGCCCTGTCTTTTGGTAATACGAAGCCATCGAAAGCAATGCCGGAGCGTAACCCGGTTCTTCTTTCAGAATCTTCTGATACGTATCGTAAGCCTCTTGCGGGTGTCCGTTATTCAGGTACACATCCCCCAATATGGTTTTATAACGCATGTCGTACGGATATTCTTTCGAGAGGCTCTCGATTTCCTGAAACGCCTGTTCCTGATTGTTCATCAGTAAATACATGCGGAATTTTTCCATGCTGATTTGTTCCGACTTGCCGTCCAGCTCCTCCAAGCGGTTAAGTGTCTTGATTACCTCTTGGTAACTTTTCGTTTGGTTATAAAGCTCTATCAGAGCCATAAGCGGTTCCAAGCGCGAGGGAAACTGATGAGCCATGTCCTCGTAGACGGCGATAGCCTTCGGCAAGTCGCGTTTGCTTTGATAATATGCGGCCAACGTCTGTTTGTACCAAAAATTCGATTCGTCGGAACGGACAGCCTGTTTCAATGCCTGTTCGCTCTTTTCCTCTTGTCCCAATACCATGTAAAATTGAGATATTTCGTACAGCGTGGCTGCCGAGCCGGGATAAATGTCCAGACAGTGGCGGTACAACTCGAAAGCCGCATCGTATTCCCCCTTTTGCTTCATGCGTACCGCCTCCAAAAAGTAATAATCATACTTTCTGCGCTGTTCGTACGTCAAGGGGTCTTTTTCCGTTACCGGCAAGTTTTGGGTGGCAGGAAGCGATTGCCGGCTGCTGCCACATGCCGTAAGTATCGACAGAAGACCTATGATAACTATAATCTGTTTCATGTTACACTGCTTATTTTCTTCCCGTATGTCCGAATCCGCCTTCACCGCGTTCCGTCTCGTCGAGCGTTTCTACTTCTACCCATTCTGCCTGTTCGTGGCGTGCGATTACCATTTGGGCGATACGCTCTCCATCTTCTACTACAAAGTCTTCCGCAGAAAGGTTTACCAAGATAATGCCGATTTCACCGCGATAATCCGCATCGATGGTTCCCGGCGTGTTCAGCAGCGTAATGCCCTTTTTCAGTGCCAATCCGCTGCGCGGACGCATCTGTGCCTCAAATCCGCGAGGCAGGGAAATATACAGCCCCGTAGGGACAAGGCAACGCTGCAAAGGTTTCAGCACGATGGGTTCGTTCAGATTGGCGCGGATGTCCATTCCCGCCGAACACTCGGTAGCATATTGAGGTAGAGGATGTTTGGATTTATTGATGATTTGTACCTTCATTTACGTATGTTTTTATTGTTTTTAATCGTGCGAAGTTACACATTTCGCGGAACTTACAGGCGAGTTTACCATTTTTTATATGTTTGCGGACCTTTTGGCGCAGAAAAAAGACACTCAGAGCCTGTTTTACTCCGATTTTATACCCCAAAAAACGCAACCCATAGCGCAGGTCAACGCTATGGGAAGAATTGCCCGGTTCTACCCGTAGCGTTGACCTGCGCTATGGGTTGCGTTTTACGGTACGAAAACGATGCTGTTCCCTCTGTCCGGAAGAACGGTTAAGTGGTTTACTATGAGGATAATATGAAAATTCAGCAGGTGCTGCCTCGGTTTATGGGAAAAATATCCTTATATTCGCAAACAAAAAACTGATAGAGCGCAAGAATCATGATGAACTGGAAGCAACTCATTTCTAACAAACGTTTCGGACTGGAGTTTTTGCATGAAAACCGGAAAGACGACCGTACCGAGTTTCAACGCGATTACGACCGGCTTATCTTTTCGGCTCCTTTCCGGCGTTTGCAGAACAAAACGCAGGTTTTCCCGTTGCCGGGAAGCATATTTGTGCATAACCGCTTGACGCATAGCTTGGAAGTGTCGTGCGTGGGACGTTCGCTGGGTAGCGAGGCGGCTGCCGTTTTGTTGAAGAAACATCCCGAACTGGCGGATACACACCTTTCAGAGATAGGTTCCATCGTGTCGGCAGCTTGTCTGGCACACGATTTGGGAAACCCGCCTTTCGGACATTCGGGCGAGAAGGCCATCGGAACCTATTTTTCGGAAGGAAAAGGCTTGTCACTCCGTCCGCTTGTTTCCGATGCCGAGTGGGAAGACCTGACCCATTTCGAGGGAAACGCCAACGCTTTCCGTCTGCTTACCCACCAATTTCGCGGGCGTAGGGCAGGCGGCTTCGTCATGACTTATTCTACACTTGCTTCCATCGTGAAATATCCCTACTCATCTCGCCTTGCCGGAAAGAAACAGAAGTTCGGCTTTTTCTTGAGCGAAGAAGAAGATTATCGCCGGATAGCCGACGAGCTGGGTATCACGCGCATCAGCAAAGAAGGCGAACCCTTGCGTTATGCCCGTCATCCGTTGGTTTATCTGGTAGAAGCGGCAGACGACATCTGTTACCAGATGATGGATATCGAGGATGCCCATAAGCTGAAGATTCTGACAACCGAGGAAACCAAAGACCTTTACCGGCGGTTTTTCAGGAAAGAACGGTTGGGACACATCGACGAAATCTGCCGCTTGGTAACCGATACCAACGAACAAATAGCCTATCTGCGTTCTACCGCCATCGGCGTACTGATAAAAGAATGTACGCGCGTATTTACCGAAAACGAAGATGCCATTCTGAACGGAACGTTCGAGGGAGCGTTAATCAGACACATGGCAGATCCGGTGAAGGATGCCTATCTGCATTGTTCGCAAACGGCTTTCGATAAAATCTATTGTGCAAAAGATGTACTGGATATCGAACTGGCGGGTTATCAGGTTATCACTACGCTGATAGACCTGATGATAGAGGCGGTCCGCTTCCCCAACAAAGCCTATTCGAAGTTGCTGATAAACCGCGTGTCGCAGCAGTATGACGTGCAGGCTCCTACACTGTACGGGAAAATACAGGCGGTGTTAGATTATATTTCGGGCATGACCGACGTTTATGCACTCGACCTTTACCGGAAGATTAACGGTAACAGCCTGCCGGCGGTATAAGAAGTTAAAGGCTGCCGAACAGTTCTTGAAGCACACCGAGCGACTTGAGTTCGGGAAAATCGGGCAGGTGGAGGCGGTAATATTCACAGATAATTTCCAGACAGCGGTTGCGCTCTGCCCGGTTCATGGCGAAAAGGTGCATCGTTTCGTAATTCATGCGTACCAGCTTGCTGATGTGTGAAGCTTCTTGCGGGTAAAGGAACATGCCGTGAAAGGGACGGGCAGAAACGAAGCTGGCATTCAGCATATCGAAATAAGCCCCTTCGGTGTAATGCTCAAGATTGGGGTAAAAACCGAGAAAGCGAGACAGGCGGATGAGAAACACCAGATGGAAATTGGCGAATCCGGCGGTACAGGCATCCAGCCAGCGGACAGAATGAGAAAGGTAAGCAAAGAGGGGCTTATTGGCTCCCTCTTCTCTTAATATGCGGTCGAGAAACTCGGTGAGAAACAAAACAATCCCCGACTTATACGGGTCGTAAGGGAGTGACTGGAGAATATGCCAGAAGCGCGCTTCCTTTACCAGATGAATGTTGGAACGCGGACGAATATCCGCCTCACACTCTACAGAGAAAGGCTGGAATAACACATTGCTGACTTTCGCCTTACGCGAGCGGGCGGCAGGAATCTGGAATGACATCATTCCTTCCCTGTTCCGTATAAAGATGAGCGATGTTCGATTTGTCATTATAGCGTACCGTTGCCAGCACGATGCCTTTTACCGTTTGTAACATCTCACTAATTTCTTAAAGTCAGTTTCGCCAAATAAGCATAGTGTGAGCCTTCCTCTACCATCTCTGCCTTAAATCCATATTGGGCTGCGTATAAAGAAAGCGTATCGAAATCAATATACAGCCAATCGAACGTATCGCCCTTTACCTGCTTATATTGCATCCGGAAATCAATTTCCCCGTAATAATCTCCTGCCAAGTCGATAAGATAGCTGCCGTCTTCTTCCTCGAACAGGTATTTCAAATCGCTTGAATCCATGAGTACGCATCCTCCGGGACGCAGCAATAACTTCATCCGTTGAAAGAAATCGCCGAGATGTTCCAGTTTTCCTATAATGCCCGAACCGTTCATCAACATTAATATCGTATCGAAGGATTCGCAGAAAAGAGGGTCGAACAGATTAACCGGCATGGCGTTCAGTCCCCGCTCTTTCATTACTTTGACCGAAAGCGGAGAAATATCAATGGCAGTTGCATCTTTTCCCATTTCGCGCAATGCCAGCGTATGACATCCGCTTCCGGCTCCCACATCAAGTATCTTTCCCGTAGAGAGCCGTAGGGCAGTCTGCTCTATCGGCGGCATTTCGTTATAACTGCGGAAAAGTGTGGCTACCGGAATCTCGTCTTCATCGAACTGTGAGGAAAACACGCGCAGTCGTGCCGCTTTTCCGTACTTGAAAAAATCGTAAATCGCCGTCCCCATCGGGTCTTTGTTTTCGGGCAATATCAAAGTATTCATACTGTCTGTAATGTAATTTGCGACAAAATTACGAAAATTAAGCGGTTATTTATACATTTAATTCGTATTAAATTTCGATAAAGCGCCTAATTTTTTTTGTTTTTATGCATGATTTTCTAAAAATATCCGTACTTTTGCGCCGATTAAAGAATAATTATACAATGAAGAACAAGAATAGCCGACTTGATTCGATTAAGATGATAATCTCCAGCAAGGAGATAGGAAGTCAGGAAGAATTGTTGCGTGAGTTGTCGAAAGAAGGTTTTCAACTGACGCAAGCTACTCTTTCGCGCGACTTGAAGCAGTTAAAAGTAGCTAAGGCTGCCAGCATGAACGGCAATTACGTATATGTATTGCCCAATAACACGATGTATAAACGAATGACCGACCCGCAAAGTGCAAGCGAAATGCTTCGTCACAACGGATTTGTTTCCATCGAGTTTTCAGAAAACATAGCCGTAATAAAAACTCGTCCGGGGTATGCCAGCAGTTTGGCGTATGATATAGATAATCATAATTTCCACGAGATAATAGGAACCATCGCAGGCGATGATACAATTATGCTTGTAATCCGTGAAGGTTGTTCACGCACAAGCGTTAAACATGCACTTGCCACTATAATACCGAATATAAATCTAAATTAAGCGATAAGAAAGAAAATGGATACTACTAAGCAGATTGATGTTATGGTAGCCGACGCCTCTCATGAGGTTTACGTTGACACAATATTAAATACGATCAGGGAAGCAGCTAAAGTACGGGGAACCGGCATAGCGGAACGTACGCATGAGTATGTGGCCACGAAGATGAAAGAAGGAAAGGCAATCATTGCCCTGTGTGGGGACGAATTTGCCGGATTTACTTACATCGAATCGTGGGGAAACAAACAGTATGTGGCTACTTCCGGTTTGATTGTTCATCCCAAATACCGTGGCTGCGGTTTGGCTAAGCGAATCAAACACGCTTCGTTTACGTTGGCTCGCCTGCGCTGGCCGAAAGCCAAGATATTCAGCCTTACTTCCGGCGCAGCCGTCATGAAAATGAATACAGAGTTAGGTTATGTGCCGGTTACTTTTAATGAACTGACTGACGATGACGCTTTCTGGAAAGGATGTGAAGGCTGCATCAACCACGAAATTCTGATGGCTAAAAACCGTAAGTTCTGTATCTGCACTGCCATGCTGTACGACCCGGCACTGCACACAGACGATAAAATTACTAATTTTTAAATTAATCCCGTCAGCAAGTCGACCACGCTGGTAGGCTCGTTGCCCAAATACATAAAAACTATGGAAGAAAAGAAAAAAGTAGTCGTTGCGTTCAGCGGCGGATTGGATACATCGTTTACAGTCATGTATCTGGCGAAAGAAAAAGGTTATGAGGTTTATGCTGCTTGTGCAAATACGGGAGGGTTCAGCCCGGAACAGTTGAAACAGAACGAAGAAAATGCTTATAAATTAGGTGCGGTAAAGTATGTTACTTTAGACGTTACTCAGGAGTATTATGAAAAGAGTTTGAAGTACATGGTATTCGGAAACGTATTGCGTAACGGTACTTATCCTATTTCGGTAAGCTCGGAGCGTATTTTCCAAGCATTGGCTATCGCACGCTATGCTAACGAAATCGGAGCACATGCTATCGCTCACGGTTCTACGGGTGCCGGAAACGACCAAGTACGTTTCGATATGACTTTTTTGGTCATGGCTCCGGGGGTAGAAATCATTACGCTGACCCGTGACATGGCGTTGAGTCGTGAGTATGAAATCAACTACTTGAAAGAACATGGTTTTGAAGCCGACTTCACAAAACTGAAGTATTCATATAATGTAGGTATTTGGGGAACTTCCATTTGCGGCGGAGAGATTCTGGATTCAGCACAGGGATTGCCCGAATCGGCTTATCTGAAGCAAGTCACCAAAACAGGAAGCGAACAGTTGAAACTGGAATTTAAGAAAGGTGAGCTGTATGCCGTAAACGGTGAAGTGTTTGACGATAAGATTAAAGCGATACAAAAGGTAGAAGAAATCGGTGCTGCCTACGGAATCGGACGCGACATGCACGTGGGCGATACGATTATCGGTATTAAAGGACGTGTAGGCTTTGAAGCCGCAGCTCCGATGCTGATTATCGGTGCGCATAAATTCCTTGAAAAATACACCTTGAGTAAATGGCAGCAATACTGGAAAGACCAAGTGGCCAACTGGTACGGAATGTTTTTACACGAAAGCCAATACCTCGAACCCGTTATGCGCGATATAGAGGCAATGTTGCAAGAGTCTCAACGAAATGTTAACGGTACGGCTATCTTGGAACTTCGTCCGTATTGTTTCTCTACCGTAGGTGTAGACTCGGCAGATGATTTGGTGAAGAATCCTTTCGGCGAATACGGCGAAATGCAGAAAGGCTGGACGGCAGAAGATGCAAAGGGATTCATCAAAGTGCTTTCTACTCCGCTTCGTGCTTATTACGCTAAACATAAAGACGAGGAGAATATATGATAAAGGCAGGAATTATAGGAGGAGCAGGTTATACGGCAGGCGAGCTTATTCGTCTGCTGATTAACCATCCGGATGTAGAAATCAAATTTATCAACAGTTCCAGCAATGCGGGAAACAAGATAACCGATGTTCACGAAGGCTTGTACGGCGAAACCGATCTGGTGTTTACCGATGAACTTCCGCTTGACACCATCGACGTATTGTTCTTCTGTACCGCTCACGGCGATACGAAGAAGTTTATGGAAAGCCATAACGTGCCGGAGGATTTGCGCATTGTCGACCTTTCAATGGATTACCGCATCAAAAGTCCTGAACATGACTTTGTTTACGGATTGCCCGAACTGAATCGCCGGCTTATCTGCCAGAGCAAGCACATAGCCAATCCGGGATGCTTTGCTACCTGCATTCAGTTGGGATTGCTTCCGTTGGCGAAACATCTGATGCTGAATGGCGACGTAATGGTAAACGCCATCACAGGCAGCACGGGGGCCGGTGTAAAACCGGGGGCTACAAGCCATTTCAGTTGGCGGAATAATAACCTGAGTATCTATAAGCCGTTCACCCACCAGCATGTTCCCGAAATCAAACAGTCGCTGAAACAGTTGCAGAACAGCTTCGATTCTGATATCGATTTTATCCCTTACCGTGGAGACTTTGCGCGTGGCATTTTCGCTACGATGGTAGTAAAAACCAAAGTTGAACTGGAAGAGATTATTCGTATTTATGAAGAATATTATGCCGAAGACTCGTTTACGCACATCGTTGACAAGAATCTTGACCTGAAACAGGTGGTAAATACAAACAAGTGTCTGATTCATTTAGAGAAGTATGACGATAAGCTGTTAATCGTATCTTGCATTGATAACCTGCTGAAAGGTGCGAGCGGTCAGGCGGTACACAACATGAACTTGATGTTTAATCTGGAGGAAACCGTGGGCTTGCGCCTCAAACCGAGCGCTTTCTAAGCAAACCTGTCGGATTGAATCCGCTTAATAAAGAAAACGATAATGAAACTATTCGATGTATATCCCTTGTTCGATATCAATATCGTGCGGGGAAAGGGATGTCACGTATGGGATGCCAAAGGAGAAGAATACCTCGACCTTTATGGAGGACATGCAGTCATTTCTATCGGACATGCGCATCCGCATTACGTAGAGGCTATCGCCAAACAGGTAGCCACGTTGGGATTTTATTCCAATTCTGTCATCAACAAATTACAGCAGGATGTGGCTGACCGTTTGGGAGCTATTTCCGGTTACGATGATTATCAGCTGTTTTTGATTAACTCTGGAGCGGAGGCAAATGAAAATGCGTTGAAGCTCGCTTCATTCCATACCGGACGTACTCGTGTGGTTTCATTTGCTAAGGCGTTCCACGGACGTACTTCGCTGGCGGTCGAAGTAACCGACAATCCTAAAATCATTGCGCCGATTAATGACAACGGGCACGTTACATACCTGCCGCTCAACGATACGGAAGCGATGAAGGCAGAACTTGCGAAGGGTGATGTCTGTGCAGTCATTATCGAAGGCATTCAGGGAGTGGGAGGTATCCAAGTGCCCACCAATGAGTTTATGCAGGCGTTGCGCCGGGCGTGCGACGATTACGGTACGGTACTGATACTCGATGAAATCCAGTCGGGATACGGACGCAGCGGTAAGTTCTTCGCACATCAGTATGCCGGTATCCGCCCCGATATGATAACCGTGGCCAAAGGCATCGGAAACGGTTTCCCGATGGGAGGTGTGCTGATTAGCACGAAGTTTAAACCCGTTTACGGACAGTTGGGTACTACCTTCGGAGGAAATCACTTGGCATGTGCGGCAGCCATAGCCGTACTCGATGTGATGAAAGAAGAAGGCTTGGTAGAAAATGCGGCAAAGGTTGGAGCGTACCTGTTAGAAGAGCTGAAAGGTTTCCCGGCAATCAAGGAAGTGCGCGGACGCGGCTTGATGATAGGCTTGGAGTTTGCAGAACCGATTAAGGAACTCCGCAGCCGCTTGCTGTTTGAGCAGAAAGTATTTACCGGAGTCAGCGGTACGAATGTCATTCGCCTGCTTCCCCCGCTCTGTCTGAGCATGAGCGAAGCCGATGATTTCCTCTCTCGCCTACACAAAGTAATAGGCTGACGAAGGCTTGAAAAATTCTACCCATAGGACCGGTAAGTTCTATGGGTAAGACCGGTCAACGCTACCGCATGGGATGAGCAACACTAACGGTAGCGTTTTTATAATGCAGGCGCAGGATTTGCGAAACGTAGTCGGTATGTCCGACAAGCATCCGCAAATCCTGCGCTCTTTTTATGATAACTCCTGAAAAATAAGCTGTTACAAAGCAGCTTCTATCTTGTCCATCAACGTCTGAAATTCTTCTTTCGTGTAGCCTGATGAAGTATAAATCAGTTTTCCATCTTTGCCGAACAGGTAAGCGCGCGGAATGCTTTGGTCGGCAAAAAGCGAGAAAACTTCCCGTTTGGGGTCGGGGTAGAGCGGGAAAGTGAATTTTTTACGCTCGTTATATTTTTTCAGGTCGGCATCGGTATGCTCCCGTCCGATGACCAATAATTTGAAATCCGGATTATCTTTGTATTTGGGGTAGAGCGTTTTCTGTACATCTGCCAGTTCGAGCTGACACGGAGGACACCACGTAGCAAAAAGGCTTACCAGCACCACCTTTCCTTTCAAATCGTCGGGCGTGATATTACCGTAAGTCTCTGAGTTAAGAGTGATGGCGGGCATGGGGTCTCCCAACTTGATTTTTTCCGTCTGCGCTTGGGCGCATACCGCTACCAGCAGCATAGCCAATACGCTCCATAATTTGAAATGTTTCTTCATAATTTTCCTTTTTTAGAGTTTCGCCGACAAATATATCCGGTTTTACTGAAAATTCCGCTGCGTGTCTTATCTTTGTAAAGAGATTTAACGAAAAACAAAATAACTTATGATGCTATTCATTTCATGCGCCAAAACGATGACCGCACGGTCGCGCGTCAAGGTTCCGTTTGTGTCGGTGCCTCATTTTGAGGCAGAAGCGCGGGATAACGCGATGGATATGGCGCAATTTACGGCAGAAGATTTAGGACGATTGTTACATATCAATTCAAAGTTGGCGGCAGAAAACTGCCTGCGTTACCGCGATTTCTTTTCGCCGGACAACGCACCGCTTCCGGCTCTGTTGGCTTATACGGGTATTGTTTTCAAGCGTATCAATCCGCAAGATTTCACCGAAGAAGATTTCCGTTACGCCCAAGACCACTTGTTTATCACCTCGTTTCTTTACGGGCTGCTTCGTCCGCTCGACGGAATCAGGGGCTATCGTCTGGAAGGCGATGTCCGTCTGCCGGAGCGGGGCGACGTTACGATGTTCGATTTCTGGAAACCGCTGCTGACGGATTACTTCATAACCGAAATCAAGCGCAAGGGAGGCGTGTTGTTTAATTTGGCAAGCGGCGAGATGAAAGATTTGTTCGACTGGAAACGGGTATGCCGCGAGGTGGAAGTCATTACGCCGGAGTTTTACACCCGAAAAAACGGACGCTTGGCTACGGTGGTGGTTTACGCCAAAATGTGCCGTGGCGAGATGACGCGCTTCATCCTGAAAAACCGGATAGAGCGGGTTGAAGACCTGAAAGCTTTCGAGTGGGAGGGCTTTGCGTTCGATGAGGCAGAGAGCGGAAGCGGCAGGCTGGTATTTGTAAACTGAACGTTTCGGATGGAAAAACCGGTGTGCCCGTGTTCGTACTGAACACCGGCACGCCGGTTTTTGTTTTTGTGGCAGAGTATTTATTCTTCCGAAGCCCGCAGCAAGTCTTTCTCTAAGATGTCTGCTCCCGGAAAGCCGATGTGTTTGCTTTTCAGTTTTCCGTCGTGGCTGATAATCAGGTAAGCAGGAATGCCCGTAATGCCGTAAGCCGAACAGACATCCTTCCATTGCGTTTCCGTGAGCCGGAAGTGTACGCCCGTCATTTCTTTCAGCGTTTCTTTCCAGATGTTTTCGGGCGACGACGGTCCTGTAAGGTAAATATAAACAATGTCTTTCGATGCCAATTTCTGTCGTAACGGCTTCATGGCGCGAATGCTTTTCCGGCACGGGCCGCACCATGTAGCCCAGAAATCAATCAGGATGGCTCTTCCGCGATGAGGCGCAATAAGCTGTGGCAAGATGTCTGAACCGGCTATCTTGTCATCCAGCGTGGCGATAACTGCCTCGTGCGACGATTCGCTGCGTGCCGCTTCGAGCAAGAGTGTTTCGCTTTTCTGCTCAACGTATCGGCGGATGTCTTCGAAAGTCAGGTCTTTCAGCACCTTCCGGTCTGCCGATGTCAGTATCGGATTTTTCAGCAAGCGTTCGCAAAGCGGGCGGACGGCCTCTTTGTCTTTCCTGATAGCCGATTTTACGGCATCGTTTTGTGTCAGGTCTTTTTCCGCCAGACGGTACGATTTCAAGGCGTGCGAGGTTCCTGTCGTAGCCAGTTCGGTATTGATGATTTCCGCTGCGCCGTCAAACCATGCCTTTTGTTTCCGTCTGTACTTGTCTTCCAGCAAAGAAGATGCCGCCATGCTCAGGCGTGGAAGACTGACATAAATGGTGACTTCTTCTTCCGGGACGAGAAATATCGGCAAGATGGCTTTGTTGACCGACAAGTGTACCGTATCGGGTTGCAACATGTCGATTTCGGCATGGAACGAACCGTCCTGACGTACGGTAACATTGTTTTTCCACGTATTGGGAAACAGTTTATCGGTATAAGTCAGCAACATATCTACCCCCATGCGTGTGTCGTATCCTAACAAATATCCGTTGACAACGGCTTTTCCGGCCGACAATCCGGGTTCAGGCAGCTCCGGTATGGTATTTTCCGGCTGCGATTTCAAAAAATTAGGTACATAAACGTAGGGTTCTTGCCGGCTGAGCTGAACGCCGTAAATAGTCCATCCCGTTTCCTCTTCCACAAAGTCGACTTCATGAACGCCCCTCGGAATGGGAGCAAACGAGAAAGTAACATTCAGTTTTCCGCTTTCAGGAATCCGTTCCGGCTCAGTGGTTCCTCCGATGGAAATATTTTCAGCTTCCCGTAAGCGGAAACTGTTTTTTTCGGTTGTCAGGTAAGTATCGGGTGAGATAACCGCTATTTCTCCCGGTTTTCCGTATATCACCGCGTCTACCTGAGTTTGTTCGTCGGTCAGAATGATTTTCTTTATTTCTATTTCTGCCGTGTTGGTCGTGATAAATCCGGGATGTTCAACCACCCGTTTCTGTATATGTTGTGCTTGTAACCATACAGGCAGACAGCATAAGATGCTCACTACGATTGTTCTTACGATTCGCTTCATGGCTTGATCACTTCCTGTTTTTTACAACAAATTGCTTAAACGTTCTATCAGTTCGTTTCCTAATTCGGTTTTTACCTTAATATGCTCGATGACTGCCGTGACAAAAGGATTGCTTTCGAATACGCCGCGCACTTCCTCAAAGTCGCGCATCTGTTCTTCCTTGCTGCCATCGGCTCCGAATCCGGTCATCGATGACAGTGAAAACTCTTTCTTGGCATCTTCATAAACCATGCGGTCGAGCCATACCACGGCTTCCTGCCAGCGTTTTACGATAGCGGCAATGTCTTTTGCCGTTATTAGCTCAGCCTGAAGTCCGTAAAACTCCAACATCTTTTCGTAAGCCCACGTCCATTCATACGTATAATAATGAGCGTGCATTTCGGCAAACCGGTCGTGTATGCGGTCTACCGAATTCAGATTGCCGGATTCGATATCGTTCATCAGCCGCTCGATTTCGCTCTTCGGAGCAATCAGTCCCGAAATATCCACCCATTCACCCGTACCGGTTTCGGTGTCAGGTTTCAGTCTTGTACGGATAGCTTCATTGCTTTCAAAACGAATGCCTTCCAAGCGTTTGATAACAGAATTACCTAAAAACTTATGGATGGCGGTTTCGTAAAAATGGATTCCTTTGTTCAGCGACGAGTTTTTGATTTTCGCGCTTTGGTAAGAATAAGTGCCCGACGTCTCGCCCGATACCCGTGCCAATTCCTTTAAGATGTTCCTTCCTGCCATCATCTTTTGGATGGTGTACGGGCTGAGCAGGTTATAATTTATCTGGTCGAGGCGGTTCGGGTCGGTACGCAAATCGCGTTTGGGCCATTTTTGTGCATCGCGGATAGTACCCACGCTGCGCAGGTTTACTCCCGGAACCAGATACGTGGTATTCTTTTCCTCTATCAGGTACGAGAACGGCAGGTTGGACGTATCGGGATGAGCCACATGGCGTCCCATTACCAGCGAAAACGCACCGATACGTGCCGGCCACAAGACGTAAGAGTCGGATGCAGTTTTGGCTCCCCGCTCCAATGCCCCTTGATGGATAGGCCCTAACTTATACATGTGGTTGCTTTGGTTCGACCCCGACCCTGCATTCATGAATGAAAACATACCGGCTATCAGCAGCGTAGACTTGTGATGGGTAACGGTGAAAGGTCCGGCAAAGATGGCACAAGCCTCTCCGTTCTCTCCCTGACAGTTGCTGAAAAACAACGAGTCGGATGCCGAATAGTTATGTCCGAGGTGACAGGCTTGTCCTACAAAGCAGCGGGTAAGCATCGTACCGTCTTCTACATGCGAGCCGCTCGATATAATGAAGTCATCACATATCACACCGTATCCGATGTGTACCGGAGCTTGCTCGTTGCTGTTGATGCTGCCGTTCTTTAATCTTCCTGCCCCTTCTATTTCACAAAAATCGCCGATGCGTACATTTTTAATATAGCCCGCATCTACAATAGTAACATGTTTGCCTATGACACCCGTTTCCGACGCATGTTCATCGGCATATTCTCCGATGATTTGTTTCATGCGTTCAATCAGGGCAGGACGATGACGGTACAACGCCATGATATAGGCTTGATGCGCCGACAAGCGGTCGTGGATAACCACTTCGCGTCCGCCCGTTTCGTTCAGAACCGATACTTCCACGCCGTTACCGAAGCGGCTGCGTTTATCCACCAAAATGATATCTACGTTTTCGATAAACGTATGTTCGCCTATCTGGTAGTTGGCTATGTAGTTCTTTACATTTTCAATGCAACAGTTGTCGCCCACCGTTACGTTATGTAGCGTAACGTAGAACAGTCCGGCATGTTTGGTCATGCCTCCTGCCAATTTGAATTCGTCTTCGAATATACCCAGACGGACTTTTCCCGAAAAGCGGGTATGATGTATGTAGTCGGTTTTAAAAGCCTCGGCTACTTCTACGCTCTCCCAGTCGGCTGCACTGCAATGCTGACTTTTCAGTTGCGCAATTTCTTCATTGGTAAGTGAGCGGTATGGTTTCATGATTGTCGTTATTTTATTCCTCGTCGTAAGTCTGATACAGGAAATCGTTGTACGGATACTTCTGTACGTGCAGTTCCCTTACTTTCGTATATAATAAAGTTCTCAGTTCTTCAATGTTGGTTTTGTTTCGTGCCGAAATAAAGATGCAGTTATCGTTTAGTTTTGCCATCCATGTTTTCATCAGCTCTTCCAGCGTAATGTTTTCTTTGGTTTTCGGCGTAAGGTCGTCGGCTGCCTTTTCTATATACGTATAAGCGTCGATTTTGTTGAATACAATCATGGTAGGCTTTCCTCCTGCACCCAAGTCGGCTATCGTCTTGTCTACTACTTGTATCTGCTCCTCAAAGTCGGGGTGGGAGATGTCTACCACATGCACCAGCAAGTCTGCTTCACGCACCTCGTCCAAAGTCGATTTGAACGATTCCACCAAATCGGTAGGCAGTTTGCGGATGAACCCTACGGTATCTGACAGCAGGAACGGCAGGTTTTCAATGATAACCTTACGCACCGTGGTATCGAGCGTGGCAAACAATTTGTTTTCGGCAAACACCTCACTTTTTGAAAGCAGGTTCATCAGCGTCGATTTCCCCACGTTGGTATATCCCACCAGTGCCACGCGGATCAGTCGTCCGCGGTTTTTGCGCTGCGTGCTTTTCTGCGTGTCGATGTCCGCCAAGCGTTGTTTCAGCAAAGCCATACGGTTTAAGATGATACGGCGGTCCATTTCGAGCTGCGTTTCACCCGGTCCGCGCAGCCCCACCGAGCCCTTTCCGCCTCCGGCTCCCGAACCGCCGCCCTGACGTTCCAAGTGCGTCCACAGTCTCTGCAAGCGCGGAAGCATGTATTTATATTGCGCCAACTCCACTTGTGTTTTGGCATGGGCAGTCTGGGCACGCATGGCGAAGATATCCAATATCAGCGACGTGCGGTCAAGAATCTTTACCTTCAGTTCTTTTTCGATGTTGCGAAGCTGCTTTGCAGAAAGCTCATCATCGAAGATAACCATACCTATTTCAGTTTCCTCATCTTCGTTCTGCGTAGCAAGATACGCACTTATTTCTTCCAGTTTACCTTTACCTACGTAGGTAACTGAGTTTGGTGTATCCAGCTTTTGGGTGAAACGTTTTACGACTTCCGCCCCCGCCGTCTCGGCGAGAAAAGCCAGTTCATCCAGATATTCATTCGTTTTACGTTCGTTCTGGGTTTGTGTAATCAAACCTACCAGAACCGCTTTTTCGGTTTGCGCTTTTGATATTACAAATTCTTTCATTCAGCTTATTTTATTTACTAAACGTGGCAAATATAGCGAAAAAGCGCACATCTGTAATGAGATATGCGCTTTTTTCATAACAATTTGTTTCCATATCCGACTGATGATGCCGGTCTGTCTTTCTTTATTCTTGCAAAATACGGGAAAGCATACCGGGACAGGTCAAAAGGCAGACAGGTAAAATCTTAAATCCATCGGCTCGTCTTGCTCGGTTTTTCGGGATAAAAAGTTTGTTTGAACGTTATCCGGCATTGTCGGGAGGTATGAAAAAATTCTACCCATAGAACCGGGCAACGCTATGGGTAGAACCGGACAACACTACCGCTTGGAACAACTAACGCTAACGGTAGCGTTTTTCCCGATAAAACAGGCGGTATGTAAGCATAAAAAAAGCTGCCGGATTTACAACAAATCCGGCAGCTTTTTATAGGTCGATGTGTCTCTGTTTTAATTAGAAGTCATCATTCGGGAATCCGGTACGACGGAATCCGGAAACCTTGTAAGTCAATCCGTTAGGGTCATCGTCAAACTGAATCATGTAAACGATGCTGTCTGCCGGCATTCCGCTGGGGGTAGTTGCTGCGCCTTCCATGATTTTACCTTCCGTGATTCTTACTCCTTCTACGAAATCATTGGTGGTAAAGGTGCGGGCATTGTAGTCTACGTTTACTCTTACTTTATAATTCCGAAAGTTTCCACCGTCTTCCAGCCACATTTCAGTCGGAACATTGGCTGCCGTATTGTATGTGTACATGCGGAAATGTCCTGCGCCTGAATCGCCTGCCTCATTTCCGTTTTGCATTATCGTAGCAGTGACCCACCAGTCGCCTGCCATCTTTTCTACTGCCGTACCGCCCGGTTCTGTTTCGTTATCGCATGACGTGAAAGATACTGACAGTGCGGTTAATAATAGTATCAAATATTTTTTCATAATTCGTTGAATGCTTATTTAGTTAATGTTACAGAAAGTGTACTGCCGGCATAGCCTATTGCTAACGTGATTACGCCTGTTGCGGGATCGTACGAGCCGCTCTGTATTGTCAACGGGTCGGTAATGCCCAGTGCATCAGATGACCAACTGCCTACTTCCTGCAAACTGATAGTGTTATCGGCGTTGAGTGTTATGATGGCTTCTGCATGGAAGTCGTAAGTCGGTTCGAATCCCGGATTCAGTCCGTACCATTGGAAACCTCCCAGCAAGTCGTCAATCGTGTAAGTTCCATCACCATTGTCGGAAATCACTACCGGAGCATCAGTATAGTGACGGGTTCCGATTGCTGTTTCTCCGAAATAAGCGCTGGCGAAGTTATTAGGATCTACTACCATTACTTGTCTTGTATCAGTAACAGAAAATCCGTCTGTATTGGCAACAGAATAAGTTAAATCGTAAAATCCCGGTGTCGTGGTATCCACCGTACCGCTTATTACAACTCTGTCCGTAATGTCTTCTTCGCCTTCGGTAGCCGTATAGCCCGGTTCTGTATAAGTATCGCCGACAGACAGTTTAATGAAATCGTCTCCATTCAGGGTCAGTTCGGCAAAATAGGTTACCACAGAGGGGTCGTCTACTGAATCTTCACAGGAAGTGGTGGCGAATAACAGCGCCCCACTTACCATGATACTATAAATAAATTTTTTCATACGTTTTTTCGTCATTTAAAGTGATTATTTGATGTCCCACCATACCGGTGTGCTTCCCGGAACTGCTGCCGGGGTGTTCGTATTGTGCAAGCGGGCACTTTGCGGATAGTTCATACGCTTTATCAATCCTCCGCCCTGCAATCCGTTGGTCCACGGTTCAATCAAGTCGCCGGGATTGTAACCCGTAGTATTGTTCTCGAAAAGGTCTTCCTGAGAAGCGGTAGTAAGTTTCGGACAGTCGGTACGACGGATTTCACTCCATGCCTCCATGTGATCCATACAGAACAGTGCTACCCATTTCTGCATATAAATCAGTTCCAGCTTGTCGGATGCTGTATCCCAAAGAGAAAGGATATTATCTTCTTGTCCTGCCATGTCGCGTACTTCAAAGTCGTGGGCTACACCACGTTCGTAAGCCGCTTTTGCCGCTGCTTCATTATTATTAAAGCGTAATTGCACTTCGGCAATCAGGAATTGCAGTTCAGCTTGGGTAAAGAAATAAACCGGTTGGGTAGCTCCGCTATTGTCTGAATGTGTATAGTTAAACGCACTGACGTTTTTGTTTTTCCAATCGGAATTTATTTCTTGCGAGCGCGTTTTTCCGCCCGGTATTTGTCCTACGTAAGTATTACTTTCCGTTGCAACATCGAAAGCGTATGAGATACGGGCGTCTCCGGTTGATTGCAGATACGAAATAATGGGATAAGCTGCACAGTGGTTACCGGTTAAGCCGACGGCATTCGTTTCATACCACGGGTTACGTTTGTCTGTTTCGTTAGAGAAACCGGAGAAAGCAGCGTCACCTGTAAAGAATTCGTTGTTCTGAACCAATGTCTGAGCCCGGCTTATGAATTCGTCTCTGTCGATATTGGCATCGATGAAGCGCAAATACATACGCAGGCGAAGTGCGTTGGCAAATCCTCTCCACTGGGTAAGGTTTTGGTCGAATACCAAATCTTCGCTGTCCATAGCCGAATTGTCTGTCAGTTGACTTTCAGCTTCGTCCATTTCGGCAAGCACGCCTCTGTAAACGTCTTCTCCGTTATCCCATTTCGGGTTAGGATTTTCATTTCCCAACAAAGCCTCCGTATACGGAGTTTCGTTCGTATTGTCAACCATCACTTGGAGTCCGTAAGCACGCAATACGGTTGTAGCAAAGCGGTCGGCTTCGTTTTCGCTGTTATCCAAAACCTCTTTTGCATCCATCAGCGCACCTGCATACATGATGCGGTAAGAATAATCCAGCACCTGTGATGATTCGTTAAACAGGTATTGAGCCAAATCATTGTATTGGTTTGATTCGGGCTTTTGGTCATAATACTGAGCGAAAAAGCCTGCATAGTTATGGATATCACCTCCTACGGCCGCAGCGATACTTCCTTCAACGGCAGGAAATATCAGGTCGGGAGTAACGTCTTCGTTGCCGGGATAGTTCGGGTCGTCATTGATGTCCAAATCGCAACTGCTCAACAACCCTGCAATTAACGTGGTATATAGAAAAAGTTTTTTCATAAATGTTTCTTTTGTTTTGAGTTAAGTTTAGAATTTAACATTCAAGTTTATACCGAAATTACGTGAACTCGGGTTAGAAGAAAAACTCACCATAGTTTCCGCTCAAATCATTACCGAACGAGGTGGTTTCGGGATCGATAAACGTATTGCTTGACGGTGTCCACAAGAACAGGTTGTTTCCGTAAGCAGAGATTCTGACGCCCTGCAAAGGAGTTTTGGCAAGCCATTTCTTCGGTAAATCCCAACTCAATACGATAGAACGAAGTTTTACAAACGATTTGCTAACCAGCTGCAAGTCTCCACCGATACCTCCGGTTGAATCATAGTAATAGTTACATATATTAGAACTTGTAATCGGAGTTGTGTTTTCTACGTAAGATACCGTTCCGTCTGCATTAACGATTTCGTTTACAGAGTTCGGGATGATAAACGTGTTACGGTCGTTGTAAGCAGTCTGGATAGCATTACCGGTAAAGTAGATGTTATCCTTCGTACGTGAATACATGATACCGCCCTGACGGATATCGAAGTCGGCACTCAGTGATACTCCTTTATATGAAAGTCTGGTTGACACACCCATCTGATAACGGTTGTTCATATCGCCATAGATTTGGAACTCGTCTGCAGCAACCGGCATACCTGTGCTGGAGTTTACGATGATATGTCCTTCCGGATCGTATTTGGCAGCTTCAGCTTTAAATACACCGACCGGTTGGCCTACGATGGCATACATACTTGTACCACCATTCAAACCCTGAATAACGGTTTCTCCACCCAATTCTTCCGGCAGGCTGATAACCTTGCTCCAGTTCTTGGTAAAGTTCAGCGTAACATCCCAAGTAAAGTCACGGGTTTCAATCGGAGTTACATTAAACAGCAATTCGATACCATGATTACGAATCTTACCCAAGTTGATGTTCTGAGCCGTGTATCCGGTAGCAGGGTCCATGCTCAATGACATAATCTGTTTGTCGGAATTACGGTTATAGTAAGCAAGGTCGAAAGAAATACGGTTATGCAAGAACGCCATGTTCAAACCAAATTCATATTCGGTTGTCATTTCAGGACTCAACGTGTTACTACCTAAAATATTACCTACCGAATAAGCATTAACTCCGTTCAAAGGGAAAGTCAGGCTACCAAATGCAATCGAGTTGGCAGATGCAGCGTAAACCGGATTAATCATATAAACATCAGCATCGTTACCGGTCTTACCCCAGCTTGCACGCACCTTACCGAAGGTGATGATGTCTTTCAATTCGTCGTCAAACAGTTCGCTGAAAATGAAACTTCCCGTTACGCCCGGATAGAAGAAACTGCGGTTTTCTTTCGGCAGTGTAGATGACCAGTCATTACGAGCCGTTACTGTCAAGTAAACCATATCTTTCCATGAACCTTCAAACTGTCCGAACACACCCATCAAACGACGCATTTCCGAATACTGTGTTACGTTCGGAGTGTCGGGAGAGTTAGACAAGTTATACCATGTAGGGATGGTTAAATTGGTAACGGTAGATTGTTGATAAGAATATTTGCGTTCGTTCCCGTTGAAACCCACCAGTGCATTGATGTGGAAATCATTTACAGGCATCGTGAAAGTCAACAGCAAGTCTTGGTTGATTTCACGGCGGCGGCTTGTGCGGATGCGGTATTCACCGGTTTCGCCGCTGAACGGGCTGCTTGAGCCTTGACCCACACCGTTAGGAGTTCCGTCGTAATAAAGAGCGTAAAGGTTTTCCGTTCCGAATTCGTTTTGTCCGGTAGTGCTATCCAAGCCCATACGGTACGTAAACTTGAAGTATTTCAAGAAATCGTAGTCCAACTGGAATTTACCATAAAAACGTTCCGAATTATAACTGTTCAGATTGTGATTCAATACGTAATAAGGGTTGGTTACACCGTAAGGAGTATAATAATATCCCGGAGTATTGAACGGGTCGTCTTGGTTCTCCATCCATCTTACATCAATGTCACGCGGAGTTTGCCACAAAGAGTTAATCATGGAAAGTCCTTGACCGGTTGTAGCAAACTTGTTTTCCTGATAAGCATAGTTCAATGAAGAACTGAACGTCAAGTTACCAATTTTATGGCTGCCACGTGCCGAGAAGGTGTATTTGTCATACGAGTCGGCATCCGTAGGAATCATTCCGTTATCGCTGATTTGCGAGAAAGAAACGAAATAAGTACTTTTATCCGTAGCTCCGTTGAATGACAAACTGTTGCTGTAACGGAAACCCGTATCAAAGAAGTCTCTCATGTTATTCTTTACCGGCAAATACGGTTTCATCTTCTGAGAGTTCTGATAAACATTACCATACAACTGCATAGAACCGTCGAAACGCGGACCCCACGAACCGTTTTCCAACATCGTGTGCGTACCGCTCCATCCCATACCGAACTCATTCTGCATTTCCGGAACACGGAGAATATTCGACCATTGAAGTCCACCGTTATATTCAATGCCTAATCCCTTGTCTTTTTACCGGTCTTGGTGGTAATCATAACCACACCATTCGCCGCGCGCGAACCATAAAGCGCCGTAGCCGCAGCACCCTTCAAGATAGTCATATTCTCTACATCGTCAGGGTTCACCGCGTTCGCACCGTTACCGAAGTCGAAACCGGCATTAAGTTCATCGCTTGAATTTTCCGTATCGTTATTCAAAGGCACACCGTCGATAACATACAAAGGCTGGTTTGTTCCGCTCAACGAGCTGACACCACGAATAATAACCGAGTTAGACGCTCCCGGGTCGGATGAAGTAGCCGAAATCTGCACCCCGGCAATTTTACCCGCCAAAGCCGACATGACATCCGAGGTACGTGATTCAGAGATCTTTTCTCCACCTACTGACGTAGCCGAATATCCCAACGCCTTTTCCGAGCGTTTGATGCCCATCGCCGTAACCACTACTTCTTCCAACTGCTCTGAGTTAGAATGCAGTACAACCTTCATAACCGGCTGAATCTTAACCTCTTGCGATTCCAGTCCGATGAAAGAAATCACTAAAGTTTCCGCCGAACTACACGGGAATGTAATGTGTTGATAATTAATAATATATGAACTTTAAGCAACGGAGTATGAATGTGTTGTAGCTGCTTCTATGCGAGGTTTCCACTTCGCTTTTCTACCTTTTATGTACTATTTCTTTCCTATTTTGTGAATTGAGTCAGAACCTTTTTAGACTTTTATGTCTGCGAAAATGCAGGAAGAAATTCCCCACCAAAATCTCCCATAAAACGCTACGGGTAGTGTTACACATCCCATGCGGTAGAGTTTACCGTTTCTACCCATAGAACCGATCAACTCTAACGGTAGAATTTTTCAATCTGTCGGGTGGAATGTAATGTGTTTATTATAAATATATTACAGGATTAAGCGAATCCATGTAAAAAAATAGAAGTGCCGAGTATTATTTAATACAAAACAATACTCAGCACTTCTTAAAATGTTATCTTTCGGAACTCTCCGTTTCTATTAATATCCCGGATTTTGTTGTTCGCGAAGTACGCTGTTCGCATTTACCTCACTGACAGGAATCGGCAAAAGAGCACGGAAATATGTGCGGTCGAATTTACGTGAATCTGCATTCAGAGAGTAATGCCAACCTTTGTTGTTCTCGTCTTCATAGCGTACGATGGTTTCGTTATTACGCATTGCGTCAAAGAAACGCTGTCCTTCGCCTACCAGTTCTTTACGACGCTCCAGCAAGATACGTTCCAACGAAACGTTTGAAGCCGTTACTTGTTGGCTTGATGTTGTCGTACGGTTTTGGATAAGTTCGTTGAGATAGTAAGCCGCATCCGATGTATTACCCAATTTCATGGCAGCTTCGGCTGCATTCAGATACATTTCAGACAAGCGCAGGATAGGCAAATTCTGCAAACGCATATCTCCTTCGCTTCCCATCGGGAACTTATCGATGAAAATACGGTTGTCTCCATACGTTTTATACATGTCGCTGGGTGTACCGTCTTCATTCTGCTTCATTTGAACGGGCAATATAACGTTAATACGAACGTCGTTAGCATCTTGTGAAAGCATATCTACAAACGATTTTGTACAGATAGCGTCAGCATATCCATCTTCATTATATAAGTATCCGATACCTTCACGGTCTGCCCAGTCATCAGAGCCACTGTTAATCAGTTCGAAAATCATTTCTGAGGTGTGATTGGCATCCGATTTATCCCAAGCAGCTGCATATTGGTTCATCGCCCATAACTGGTAAGGAGAATTTTTGATAACGTCTTCTGCCATGTCGAATGCACCTTTATCGTTATTCATATATAAGTATACACGGCTCAACAATGCTTTAGCAGCCCATTGGTCGATGTATCCCTGATTTTCGCCCGGTTTTGTTGATACCGGCAGGGCATTCATATCAATGGCATCTGTCAGGTCTTTCACCACTTGCGTATAAACTTCGGCTACGGTTTTACGTCCTTCTAACGCATCAATCGTCAGGGGAGTAGTTACGATAGGAATACCTAATGAAGCACCGTTATCTGCCGTATAAGGCATTCCGTAGATTTTCACCAAATCAAAGTGAACCAATGCGCGCACCACTTTAGCCTGTGCATAGATGCTGTTCACTTCAGCTTCGTAGTCATCTTTATCGGCTATCGCACCGTTGTCAACAGCTTCAATGATACGGTTGGCACGGCGGATTACGTTATAAGGTACGTTCCAAATGCTGGGTGCATCGTCTTCTCCATATCTCATTTCGTAGCATGACGAAGAACGCATTCCCTGAGTACGTGCCTGCATATCGTCGCCGCGAACGTCTCCGTAATAAAACATACGGGCTGCATAGTATTCCGTGTAGGTAGAGTTTCCCTGCAATCCGTCGTACATACCATACATGGCTGTTTTCGCATCATTATAGGTTACGATGGCAGAAGAGCTGGGAGCACCGGTCGACGGATCTAAGTCCAACCATTCGTTTACACACGATGACAATCCGATAACTGCCACCGTCAAAGCTAATGATTTATATAATGTTTTCATTTTAATTGCTGTTCTGGGTTAATTATATTAGAAACCTAATTCAATACCGAATGTAACCGTTCTTAATGCCGGAGTTTCAAACGTACACAATCCGTTAACCGGAGTTTCAGGATCTACATACAAGCCGTCCGACTTCCAAGTAAGCAAGTTGCTTGCCGATACAAAGGCTCTCAGCTTGTTGAATCCCCATTTCCGGGTAATGTTTTCAGGTATGGTGAATCCGAGTGTCAGGTTCTTGATACGCAAATGGTCAGTAGACATCATCCAGCGAGAAGACTGAACATTTGTATTACCGTATGCAAACTGCGGAAGTTTCGCGTTGTCGCCCGGTTGCTTCCAAGTATCTTCTATCTTATAATATGCCGGTACGTTACCTAAATAGTTATACGTACCACCGTTTGATTGCAACCAAGTAGCATAGTCGTACGCATGACCGCCCAATGAATAAGTCAATGTCATGTTGAAATCAATCCATTTCCAACGTACATAGTTGCTCAAACCTCCCTGTACTTTCGGCTCAACTTTCCCGATAATTGTCTTGTTGGCTTCAGCATAATTGGTAGTGGTTTCGTTCGTACCATCGTTTTTATAGAACATTTCTTTACCGGTTTCGGGGTCTACACCTGCATATTCATAAGCATACAGTGAGTAATAAGATTCGCCGATGCGGTGAATCAGCGGACCACTGATCATTTCGTTCTGGCTGCCATCCAATTTTATCAACTCGTTTTTGTTGTGGCTGATATTGAAAGTAGTAGTCCACGTAAAGTTCTCATTATCGAAGTTGTTTGATTTCAACTCAAATTCAAAACCACGGTTTCGCATAGAACCTACGTTCATCAGTGTGTTGGCATCGCCGTATCCGTCGATAATACCTACTACTCCGGAAATAGCTTTATCCATCAAAAGGTCTTTTGTATCGCGGTTATACCATTCGAAAGTCAAACTCAAACGATGGAACAACGTCAAGTCAAGACCTACATTGGTAGCATAGTTCTTTTCCCATTTCATGTTCGGGTTTTCGATGGTTTCTTCGGCTGAACCGGCATTTTTACCATAGTTATATCCGTAACCGTACAGTCCCATGTAAGCATAGTAATCGCTGGGCTGCGTACCGTTGACACCGTAAGATACACGAAGTTTAGCGTCTGTAATCACATCTTTTATATCTTCCATGAATGATTCACCCGAAATTCTCCATGAACCAGAAACAGACCAGAAGTCTCCCCAGCGGCTTTCTCTTGACAAACGTGAACTTCCGTCGCGGCGGTAGCTTGCGCTGAAGTAGTAACGTCCATCGTAATCATAGTTAAAACGTCCCAAGAACGAAGTCATACGATAACGATTCACAACACTTGCTGCACGAGTGTCTCCCGCATTATTGATTTCAGGTAAGTATGAAGGATAAGTATTACCGTTTGCATACACATAATCGTAACGGTAATCTTCTGTTTCGAAGCCTAACAAAACATCGATGTTATGCTTTTGAGCAATAGTTTTATTATAAGTCAACTGAGTCTGTGTGTTCAATTTGCCACGGTTACCCATTACACGTTGGTAAACACCGTTCGATGAACGTCCATCGTTAGAACGCGGATCCCACCATACACGCTCGTTGTTTTGGTTGAAGTCGTAGCTGATAACCTCTTTCACATTCAGGTTGTCCCAAATGTTCCATGTAGCAGCCATTGAACCCAAGAAACGGTTTACGGTACTGCGGTTATAGTTATAGGTTTCTGTTTGTACCGGGTTAGCTCCATTCAGTGCAGGGAAGTTTGTACTGAAAGAACCATCTTCATTATACGGGAATGTAGAAGGAGATGCAGTCATGGCATAACACATGATGGGGCTGGCATAACTTGTACCTTCATTATTTACATTCTGATTAGAGTTAGTAAACATTGCATTGGCTTCCAATGTAATTCTTCCTGCCTTATGCGTTACATTGGCTCTACCTGTGAAACGTTCGTAACCTGATACATTAGTAATACCGTCTTGTTTCATGTATGAGAATGAAGAGTAGAAACTCGTTCTGTCGTTACCACCTTGTGCACTGATTTCGTAATTCTGGTGGAAACCGTTGCGGAACAAAACGTCTTTCCAATCGGTATAGCCCGACCACGGTTCGGCAGCAAATTGGTCAATGTTTGAATCAGCAAAAGCAATTGCGTCAGCTTCTGTTTCTCCTTGATTCATCGCATAGTTTTTCAAACCCAGATGCAAGATTCGCGACGGTCGGCTCCGTTCAGAATCGGGCGGTAGTTGATAGCCATGTTAGAGAAACCCCAGTCGCTTCTTACATTAAAACGAGTCTTTCCTGCAGCACCCTTCTTGGTCGTGATAACAATCACACCGTTTGCCGCACGCGAACCGTAAAGTGAAGCAGCCGCAGCATCCTTGATAACCGTCATTGACTCAATGTCATTGCTGTTCAGCGTAGCCATCAAGCTGTTACCAGAGTCGGCATAAGAGAACTCACTGACGTTGGTATTCAGCATCGGAACTCCATCGATTACATACAGAGGCTCGTTGCTGGCATTGATAGAACCCATACCGCGGATACGGATTGAAGCAACGGCACCGGGCTGTCCGGAAGTAGAAGTAATCTGCACACCGGAAACCGAACCTGCCAAGCGGTCTTGTACGCTGACAGTCGGTACATCTTCCAATTTTTCTGTGGTTATGCTTGAAGCAGAACCGGTAAATGAAGATTTCTTAAAGTTACCGTAACCTGTTACCACAACTTCGTCCAACACTTCAGCATCCGACTTCAGCACAACCTTCACAACCGGCTGAATCTTAACCTCTTGCGATTCCAGTCCGATGAAAGAAATCACTAAAGTTTCCGCCGAACTTGGCACATTGCTCAACGTAAAATTACCGTCAATGTCGGTAACTGTACCTACAGTGGTTCCTTTTACCAACACTGATGCGCCCACAACGGGTAAACCGTCTTCGTCCGAAGTGACATTACCTGTCACCTTAGAAACCTGAGCGTTTACCAGACCTATGCCTATGAATAGACAGGTCATTAACAGCATCAATTTTCTTTTCATAAAAAATCTCTCTTAAAGTTTAACTTTACATTAATAAATTTTCATTCACTCTAACAAGGCGCAAAGATAATGATAAAATTTTTATTTTTTACGATTATTCAAGTATTATACCCAAAAAAGTTGCTTTTTAACACTTTTACCTCGATAAAATGAATTTCAAATGAATATTTTTTCGTAAAATACTTATTTTTTTGTTAGAAAGTATCATTCCGAACTGTGTTATAAAAGGTAAATATTTTGTAAGGTCTTTATAATTTTAATTTATTACTAAGCAACGGCTGTTAATCCTTTTTTATTAACTGAAACCTATTTTTTATTGTATTTCATTAAAAAACAAACGTATGAGAAAGATTAATTACCGACTGGTGTACAACCGCAAAAAAAAGTTAAACAAAGAAGGCAAAGCATTGATTCAGGTGGAAGCATATCTGGAGAAAAAGAAGATTTACTTTTCGACACATTTATATATATTTCCCCGACAATGGGACGCAAAACACGGACAAATTGTTTCACACCCGCAAGAAGAAGAATTGAACCGAATGCTTGATGAGTTTATATTAAGTCTTCAGGCAAAAGAATTAAACTGCTGGAAACAAGGAAAACCGATTTCACTGGCACTGTTGAAAAGCGAAATGACGAAAAACGAACAAAAAGCAACGGGAGTTTTGGCGTTCAGTAGAAAATGGGTAGAACAATCATTGCGCAAAGACAGTACCAAAAACAACATGAAAACCACGCTCGACATCTTGCAGGCGTTCCGTCCGTCGCTCAGTTTTCACGACCTGACCTATAATTTTTTGCTTGAGTTTGAAAGTTTCATGATTAGCCGTCGGTATCAGGTCAACACGATAGCCAAACACATGAAACATTTGCGTACGATAACCAACGAGGCAATTCGTCAGGGGTATTTAAGCTACGATACGTATCCTTTTCAGAATTATCGGATAAAAACAACACAAGGCAAACATGTTTTTTTGCTTCCGTCGGAAGTCAAGCAGTTAGAAACGTTGACCTTACCGAGCCACGACGCGCACTTACAGCATACGCTTGATGCTTTTTTATTTTGTTGTTACAGTGGATTGCGCTACTCTGATTTTGTCCGGCTGACGGCTCAAAACCTCATTACAGTAGACGGATGTCAATGGCTTAGTTTCCGTTCACAAAAAACGGGAGTTAAAATCAGCCTTCCTCTTTATTTGCTTTTCCACGGGAAAGCGCTCACTATATTAGACCGTTATAAGTCTGATTTGAAATCATTTTTTTCGCTACCGCTCAACTCTACCGTCAACCGTGAGCTGAAAAGAATAAAAGTATTGGCAAAGTTAAACAAACATTTTTCTTTTCACACCGCCCGACATACCCACGCCAGATTATTAATATATAATGGTGTACAAATAACCACGGTTCAAAAGCTGTTAGGACATCGCAGTGTAAAGACAACAGAAATTTACAGCGAAATCTTCTCAGGAACAATCATCAAAGACCTGAAACAGTGTAAGTTTTAACTCCGCCAATCATGTTATCTTTCATCAATAAATTCCAGCTTCATCATTTGCCTCGCCCGCCTTCAAAATAGGGATTGATTTTCAGCACTTTATGTTTCACAAAATTCTACCGCATGTTTTGGCAACGCAAGCCTTTGTTTTGGTTAAAACATGCGGTAAAACCTTATAACGCTTCCCATAGAATTTTAGAGGGCGTCAACATATCCTCAGAAGCCCAAAGAACACTTTGGGTAGAACCTTTTTATCCGACATGGGCTTTCAGTTTTATAGAATTAGGGTTGCCGCATAGAATATCTTTGACAAACAAAGAGTAATACACTGATTAGCAATATGTTATAATCTTTGATAGTTCGGCGGAAACTTTAGTGATTTCTTTCATCGGACTGGAATCGCAAGAGGTTAAGATTCAGCCGGTAGTGAAAGTGGTGTTGCACTCTGATTCTGAAGTGTTGGATGAAGTTATCGTAACGGGATATGGTACTTTTAAAAAGTCTTCATTTACAGGAGCTGCTTCAACTATGTCACCCGATAAACTGAAAGATGTTCCTACCGTGTCTATGGAGGATAAGTTGGCGGGTTCTATCCCCGGTGTGCAAATTAGTTCTTTCTCCGGTGCTCCGGGAGCTACTACTTCTATTCGTATTCGCGGTATGGGGTCTATGAATGCAGGTAATGACCCGTTGTATGTAATTGATGGAACTCCAATGTTATCTGGTAACATAAGTGGGTTTAATGATCCTGCTACCGGAGGTGGATATAATAGTACAGGGTACAAATATATTGTCTACTTTGAATAGTAACGATATTGAGTCTATTACGGTTATTAAGGATGCTGCGGCTGCCTCCCTTTATGGTTCGCGTGCGGCAAACGGTGTGATTGTCATTACTACCAAGAAAGGTGCTGCCGGAAAAACACAGTTTAATTTCCGTAGCGACTGGGGTTTCTCTAACATGGCTATCAATTATCGTCCGGTTTTGGATGGAGATGCACGCCGTGAGTTGATTAAGACTGGCCTGAAAAATTATGCTATTGATGAAATGGGCGAAAGTGAAGCAGGAGCTTTGGCTTATGCGGAAGACAATATAGACAAGTATGCAGCTAAGCCGGCAAACGGATGGACGAACTGGAAAGATATTTTGTTTAAGAACGGTAGCCATCAGAATTATGAGATCAACGCTCAGGGTGGCAATGAAAAAACAAAATTTTATTCTTCATTGGCTTATACTAAGCAGGAAGGTATCACAATGAATGCCGGATTGGAACGCTTTACAGGTACTGCCAATGTGACTCATGAAAGCGGACGTATCCGTCTGGAGGCTTCTACCTTGTTTTCTCGTGTAAACCAAGATCAGGAAACTGAAGGTGCGGCTTTTGCCAGCCCGATTATGTCGTATGCGTGGACGGCTTCTCCGTCGATGACGGTTTATGATGAGGAAGGGAATTTCAGTACGAACTTTCCGTTGACCAATGGGGCTAACCCGGTTCAGTCTGCTACATATAACTATGACCGCAGTAAGATTACACGTTCATTTAATACGATTGCTGCTACGTGGACTATTTGGGATGCATTGAAATTGCGTGAGAAGATTTCATTCGATTATACTAATATTATACAAGATGTTTGGTGGGACCCGCGTTCTAATGATGGGCGTTCTTCTAATGGTGTAATGCAGCGTTATACAGGATATAATGAAACGCTGAATACACAGACTCAGTTGACTTACGTGAAGACATTTGCTCAAAAGCATAACTTGGATGTTTTGTTGGGATTTGAAACCGAGGATTACAAAACAGGTTATACTTATGCTTCGGGTCAACAATTCCCCGGACTGTTGAACGAGTTGATCAATGCCGGAGAAACTTCAGCTGAGACTTATGCACAGTCTTCACGATTGACCTCTTATTTGGGACGTATTGACTATAATTTCGACCATCGCTACTATATCGGTGGAAGTTTCCGTCGTGACGGAAGTTCTCGTTTGGCTAAAGACAACCGTTGGGGTAACTTCTGGTCGGTTTCAGGCTCATGGAGATTTATGCAAGAATCTTTCATGGAGTCATTGCGCGATGTCATTACCGATGGTAAACTGCGTGTGTCTTACGGTGTGAACGGTACGCAGCCCAGCGATTATTATGCTTATATGAACTTATATAAGTATGGTCAGAAATATAATAATCAATCGGGTATGGGTATTATTGGTGTAGGTAATCCTAATTTGAAGTGGGAAAAGAACAAAGCGTTTAATATCGGTTTGGATTTGACTCTATTCGAACGCCTTTCTTTGACTTTGGATTATTATAACCGTACAACCAGCGATTTGCTGATGAACATGCCGATTTCGTTTGTTCCCGGTTATTATGAAGATACTAATTATTCAGCTGCTATGTTGCAAAATATAGGTTCGTTGAGAAATAGCGGTGTTGAATTTAGCATTTCTTCTACCAATATTCAGACTAAAGATTTTATGTGGACTACATCGTTGAATTTGGGACACAATAAAAATAAAGTTGTGAAGTTGGATGGTGTACAAACTGAAACAATTGATGCCGTAAATCCGGTTTTGATTCATCGAGTGGGTGAGCCTTACTATTCTTATTATATGTATGAATATGCCGGCGTAGATCCTCAAACCGGTAATGAAATGTATTATAAGAACGATGGTACGAACGAAACCACTACCAATGTGGCAGAAGCAAAACAAGTCATCGTAGCTCATCACGACCCGAAAGTAGAAGGAGGTTTGACTAACTACCTGAAGTGGAAGTTTATCGATTTTAACTTGACGTTGACTTATTCTATCGGTGGAAACGCATACGATTATGCTACTTGGTTGCATGATAACGGCGGTTCTAATACTTCGCAGGGTTCAATTCCTGATTACTATAAACTGGAGGACATGTGGCAGCAGCCGGGGGATAATGCAAAACTTCCGAAATTCAAGTACGGGAATACACGAGTTAATTCTTCACGTTGGTTGATGCCTACCGATTATTTGCGTGTTAAAAACTTGTCACTTGGTTTTAACGTGCCGGAAAACTACCTCACAAAGTTAGGATTCAATAAAGCTCGTATTTATTTCTCAGCAAGTAATTTGCTGACGTGGAAATCGAAAGACTTGTATGTAGATCCGGAAATGCCTGTTGACGGATTGTGTACTTTCGAAACTCCAGCCTTGAGAACTTATACATTTGGTATTGAAATCGGTTTTTAATGAACACTAATTATGATAAAGTTAATATATAAAACATTAGCATTCAGCCTCGTGCTGACAGGTATGACTTCATGCGCAGGCGATTGGTTGGATCGGACTCCGGTAGACGGAGTTGAGGATACGGAGGCTATCAAGTCGAGTTCAGACCTGAATACGGCACGTATCGGCATGTATCAAATATTGAAAGGTTCGTCTACGTTCCCTGATTACTACGGTGCACGTATGTTTTATTACGGTGATGTGCGTGGTGAGGATATGCAGAACGAAGCATCGGGTTCTCGAACTAAAACTTGTTATGATTTTACTTACTCTACAGCGAATAATGCCCCGAATATGTGGCAGGTGCCTTATTTGGTCATTGGACGAGCAAACCGTGTGATTGCTGCTGCCGAAGCAGGCGGTCTGTCTGACCAAGAAACGGCTCAAGCTATCATTTCACAATATGCAGCAGAAGCGAGGGTAGTACGTGCGTTGGCACATTTCGATTTGGTAAGGATTTACGGAAAGACTTATACAGCCGATGATGGAGCTTCTTTGGGAGTTCCAGTGGTAACTTCAGTAATAGATGCGGAAGAGAAACTACCTCGAAACACTGTTGCCGAGGTATATAGGCAAGTTATTACCGATTTAACGGATGCCATTAATTCGGGAGCATTGTCTACCGATGCTTCATCAAATGTTTATATGAATGTATGGGCAGCAAAGGCGTTATTGGCAAGAGTGTATCTCACAATGGGCGAAAATGAAAATGCGTTGGCTGTAGCAGAAGATGTGATTAAAAACTCATCTTATACATTGTGGAGCAATGCTGAATATGCAGGAGCATGGCAGGAAACAAGTTCCGCCCACGGCAAAGAAATCTTGTTCGAGTTTGCTATCACGAACTCTACCGACTGGACTGACCGTGAAGGCATCGCTTATCTGTATAGTGAGGATGGCTATGCCGATGCAATTGTTACCAAGAAATTTCTTGATTTGCTAAATGAAGACCCTGATGATGTGCGTCACAGTATTTTGGTTGCACCGGTAAAGGCCGATTTTATTGATAAGTATAAAACAAATCCGGTCTTTATGATTAAGTTTGGGGATACGAACTCTCAAGATACGGATATCCGTTACAACAATATTCCGTTGTTCCGCTTGTCTGAAGTTTATCTGAATGCTGCCGAAGCTGCTGTTAAAGGAGGAGAGCAAGACAAGGCATATACATATTTGGATGCCATTGTCAACCGTGCGAACCCTACCAAACATGCTGCTTCTCCGGTAACATTGGAGGCTGTATTGAAAGAACGTCGTAAAGAGTTGGTAGGAGAGGGACATCGTTTCTTCGACGCTATGCGTAATAACGAGACGATAGTACGTTATACATCTACAGCTGATCAAGGCTGGCAGCAAGCGTTAACTGAAGAAGCGCGTAGTTTTAATCGTGATTTTTATAAAACGTTACTTCCCGTTCCCGAATACGAAATGAATGCTAACCCTGAAATGAAACAAAATCCGGGTTACTGATTTGTTTCATCAGACAATGAATAATAACAGAGAATATTTCGGTTTAAGCCTGAAAGTAACTAATAAAAAAATCCTCCCGATTTCAAAATTGAGACCGGGAGGCTTTTTTATAGATTAAAGATTTTGTCTTATCGAACCTGAATAACCAGATAGCGTGATACGCTCCAGAAATCCGTGGGGTTAGTGATTTTCAGCGTCAACTGTCCTTCGCTGTCTTTCTCCAATACGTAAGAACCTTCGGGATGAGTAGTCAGCAGTTGGGCACGTTTTGAATATAACTTGATAACCTTGTCGGTACGGATGTCAATCTGAGTAAAGTAATCTTTGTTAAAGTCATTGTCTTTCAACACGTCGCCTCGTTTCAATATCTTTTGATCTTTCAGCTCCGATTTTGTTCCGAAAACATACCATGCCGTGTTCAGAGCCTTGTCCTGAGCCTCCACCGTGCGGGTTTTTACTTCGTTTTCAGCACTCAGCTCGTCAACGTTCTTGTTCAAGTCGCTTACAGCCTCATCAAGTTCCGCTATGCGGATATTCTTGGCAGCCAGTTCCGATTGGAGCGTTTCTATTTGCTGTTGCTTTGCGTTAAGTTCGGCAGTCAGGTTTTTGATGGCTTTTTTGAGCTGTTCCGACTGATAGTTGCTGTTAGCCAACTGTTTCTCCAATTTGGCAATCTGTTCGCGGTTCGACTTTAATTTTTCGCTGATAAAACGGATGTCTTCTTTTATCTTCTCGGCAGCCGATTTGCTTTCAAGTGTTCCCCCTTGCAGGTCTACGCGGTTTTCTGCTTCATTGATTTCGCGGAAGCCTTCTTGGATTTCGTTAAATGACCCCATGATGTCATCCAACTCTGAGTCGCGGTTAGAAAGTTCAAGTCTCAAAGAGTCGTTTTGAGCTTGCAAGGTCTCGTTCTGTTTTCCAGTATTCGTACATGATGCCATGAATGCGGCAGCACATAATGAAAATAATACAACCTTCTTCATACTTATTCAGTTTAGATATTTATAATTTAGTTTCTTTCCCTCCTAATACGATAACTATTTCTCCCCGGGGAGGGGTTGCTGTGAAGTGGGCGATAACCTCTTCGAGCGTTCCTCGTACGCTTTCTTCGTGAACTTTCGAAATCTCCCGGCAAACGGAAACCGGCCGTTCTGCGCCAAATGTTTCGGCAAACTGGGTTAAGGTTTTCAGCAGGCGGAAAGGAGATTCGTAAAACACCATCGTACGTGTTTCTTCACGTAAAGCGTTCAGCCTTGTCATGCGTCCTTTCTTTTGGGGCAGGAAGCCTTCGAAGCAAAAACGTTCGTCCGGAAGTCCGGATGACACCAACGCCGGCACAAAAGCCGTGGCTCCCGGCAGGCACTGGACTTCAATGCCGTTTCTCACGCATTCACGCACGATGAGAAAGCCCGGATCAGATATGCCCGGCGTGCCTGCATCCGAAATCAGTGCAACCGTTTCGCCTGCCTTGATGCGCTCTACCACGTTTTCCACCGTCTGGTGTTCGTTGAATTTGTGGTGCGATTGCATGGCATTTTTTATTTCGAAATGTTTCAGCAAGATGCCGGAGGTGCGCGTATCTTCTGCCAGAATCAAATCTGCTTCTTTTAACACGCGGATAGCTCGCAGCGTCATGTCTTCTAAATTTCCTACCGGAGTAGGTACCACATACAGTATTCCCATCTGCTTAAAAAATTACTATAGAAAACAAAGGTAGAAAGTTTTTGCATCCGTGGATGTCATTTACTTAATATTTAACAGATGTTGTGTTTTCTCATCTCGGAGGGGTGCTTTAATTAAACTCTGAATGAGGCTGGAATGGCTTGAAAAACACCTGACCGGCAGGTGGAAAAATTCTACCCATAGGACGTGGCATTTCTATGGGAAGCGTTGGGTAACGCTACCGCTTGCGTATGGCAACGCTACCCGTAGCGTTTTACACTGCCAACTTGAGCCTCAAAACTGCCTGTCCGACTGACAGGTTGTCAGCTAAAATGTCATACTTCGCCGAAAGAAATAAATGGCAGAGAGCCATTTGCTTTTTGGCACGCCGTTTGTGCAATAGAAAGCGTAACGTTTCGGCGTTACAGAATAAACTGATTTGAAAATAATAAAAATAGATACAATTATGGGAAAGATTATTGGTATTGACTTAGGAACTACAAACTCATGTGTAGCAGTATTCGAAGGTAACGAACCGGTGGTAATAGCCAACAGCGAAGGCAAGCGTACCACTCCGTCAGTAGTAGCATTTGTTGACGGCGGCGAACGTAAGGTAGGCGACCCTGCCAAACGTCAGGCTATCACGAACCCGAAACGTACCGTTTATTCAATCAAACGTTTCATGGGTGAAACTTATGATCAGGTTCAGAAAGAAATTGCCCGTGTTCCTTACTCAGTAGTTAAGGGTGACAACAATACTCCGCGTGTCGACATCGACGGACGTTTGTATACACCGCAGGAAATTTCGGCTATGATTCTTCAGAAGATGAAGAAAACGGCTGAAGATTATTTGGGACAGGAAGTAACCGAAGCCGTTATTACCGTTCCGGCTTACTTCTCAGATTCTCAGCGTCAGGCAACTAAAGAAGCCGGTCAGATTGCAGGTCTGGATGTAAAACGTATCGTAAACGAACCGACTGCCGCAGCGTTGGCTTACGGTGTAGATAAGTCGAACAAAGACATGAAAGTCGCTGTATTCGACCTCGGTGGTGGTACATTCGATATCTCTATCTTGGAATTTGGCGGTGGCGTATTCGAAGTATTGTCAACCAACGGTGATACTCACCTCGGTGGTGATGACTTCGACCAAGTAATCATCGACTGGTTGGTACAAGAATTCAAGAACGATGAAGGTGCTGATTTGACTGCCGATCCGATGGCAATGCAACGTTTGAAAGAAGCTGCTGAGAAGGCTAAAATCGAATTGTCTTCTTCTACTTCAACCGAAATCAACCTGCCGTACATCATGCCGGTAGGAGGAGTGCCTAAACACTTGGTTAAGACGTTGACCCGTGCTAAATTCGAACAGTTGGCTCACAGCTTGATTCAGGCTTGTCTCGAACCGTGTAAGAAAGCCATGAGCGACGCCGGACTGAACAATGCAGACATCGACGAAGTAATCCTTGTAGGTGGTTCTTCACGTATCCCGGCCGTTCAGAAACTGGTTGAAGACTTCTTCGGTAAAGTTCCGTCAAAGGGCGTTAACCCCGATGAAGTAGTAGCCGTAGGTGCAGCCGTTCAAGGTGCAGTATTGACCGATGAAATCAAAGGCGTGGTATTGCTGGATGTAACTCCGCTGTCAATGGGTATCGAAACAATGGGTGGCGTAATGACGAAGTTGATCGACGCCAACACTACCATCCCGTGTAAGAAGAGCGAAGTATTCTCAACCGCAGCCGATAACCAGACCGAAGTAACCATCCACGTATTGCAAGGCGAACGTCCGATGGCAGCTCAGAACAAGTCAATCGGTCAGTTCAACCTGACAGGTATCGCTCCGGCACGTCGTGGAGTACCTCAGATTGAAGTAACTTTCGATATTGATGCCAACGGTATCTTGAAAGTGTCTGCAAAAGATAAAGCAACCGGTAAGGAGCAAGCCATCCGTATCGAGGCTTCATCAGGTTTGAGCAAAGAAGAAATCGAACGTATGAAAGCAGAAGCTACAGCCAATGCAGAAGCCGACAAGAAAGAGCGTGAAAAGGTAGATAAACTGAATCAAGCCGACAGTTTGATTTTCTCAACTGAAAATCAGTTGAAAGACTTAGGCGATAAGATTCCTGCCGACAAGAAAGCTCCTATCGAAGCTGCTCTTCAGAAGCTGAAAGACGCTCACAAGGCGCAAGACTTGGCAGGTATCGATGCTGCCAGTGCAGAACTTCAGACTGCATTCCAAGCCGCAAGTGCTGAGATGTATGCCCAGACAGGTAATGCTCAGGCAGGTCCTAATGCCGGACAAGCTAATAACAATGCCGGTCAGAACAGCAATAAGAATGATAATGTTCAGGATGCTGATTTTGAGGAAGTCAAATAATCCTAACTAAAATATAGAAAAAATCCGTGTAGCTCATCGAGTTGCACGGATTTTTTTATGCCCTTATACCTTGTGTTTTCATTGCTTTGTCGGAAATAAGCAGAAAGCTGAACATCTCAGATTTTTAACGAAATTGCGATTAATAGAGTATTTTTACTCATTCATGGAATAAGATAATCATGAAAAATTTGCATTTTTGCAGTAAGAACCTGTTTAAATTTTGCTCTGCCTCAGTTTGAGAATTGTTTTCGAGGATGTTTTCCCGTTTTTACGAGGATGATAGCGGGCTATCTGACGAGTGAAAACGGAAAAACAGACCGGAAACAAACTCAAAAAGGGGCGGATAAAAATACTTGCGTCGGAAAATTTAAACAGGTTCTAAAATAGTAGTGTTAATCTTAATTGAATTAAGATATTTATGAAAAAAACTTATGTCCTCTGTCCTTTGTTGTTGCTGACTGTGACCGGTAGAGCACAAGTGAGTGAAGCAACTCGTGAGAAACCGAATGTGGTGTTTATTTATGCGGATGATATCGGCTATGGAGATTTGAGCTGTAACGGTAGTCGTACGATTCACACGCCTAATGTAGAGCGTCTGGCGGAAAGTGGTATCCGATTTACTAATGTACATGCTGCTGCGGCTACAAGCACTCCTTCACGTTATGCCATGCTGACAGGAGAGTACGCATGGCGTCGGCAGGGGACGGGGATTGCCGATGGCGATGCTGGGCTTATCATTCGTCCGGAGCGTTATACGATGGCAGATATGTTTAAGGATGCCGGTTATGATACCGGAGTTGTCGGTAAGTGGCATTTGGGATTGGGGGACAAGCAGGGTACGCAGGATTGGAATCAAGTGATTACGCCGGGTGTCCGCGACCTCGGATTCGATTATTCTTTTATTATGGCTGCTACGGGCGACCGTGTCCCTTGTGTGTTTGTTCATAATGACATGGTTGAGAATCTCGACCCGTCAGACCCTATTCAGGTGAGTTATAAGCATAATTTCCCCGGAGAACCTACGGGGAAGGATAATCCGGAACTGTTAAGGATGCATCCTTCTCACGGGCATAATCAGAGTATTATAAATGGTATTTCTCGCATTGGGTATATGAAAGGTGGAAAGAAGGCTTTGTGGAAAGACGAGAAAATAGCCGAGACCTTGACTGAAAAGGCGGTGGGATTCTTGGAGTCGCATCAAGACCGTCCGTTCTTTTTGTATTTTGCTACGCAGGATGCCCACGTTCCTCGTGTGCCCGATGCTCGTTTCGTGGGAAAGAGTGGCATGGGGCCTCGCGGAGATTGCCTGTTGCAGTTCGATTGGTCGGTCGGACAAATTCTGGATGCTTTAAAACGGTTGGGCTTAGATAAGAACACGATTGTAATTCTTTCCAGTGACAATGGTCCGGTGGTAGACGACGGTTATAAAGATGAGGCTGTAGAGTTACTTGGTAATCATAAACCCTCCGGAATCTATCGCGGTGGTAAATACAGCTTGTTCGAAGCTGGTACGCGGGTTCCTTGCGTGTTGAGTTGGAAGGGGAGAATCAAGCAAGGACAAGTATCTGATGCGCTGTTGTGTCAGATTGATTGGATGGCTTCTTTGGCGGAAGTGATTGGAGTTCGGTTGCCCGAGGGCGCGGCTCCGGATAGTGAGGCGCATTGGGAGGCTTGGACAGGCAAGGAGAAAGAAGGACGTAACGCTTTGGTGATTCAGAATGCGCAGAATAATTTGGCTCTGCTGATGGGCAAATGGAAATACCTTCGTCCGGGCAGGGGAGAGGCTTATATCCGGAGCGTAAATATAGAAACCGGAAACAGTTCCGATGCGCAGCTCTATGATTTGGAGAAAGACCCGTCGGAGACAATGAATCTTGCGGAAAAAGAGGTCGGGGTGAAAGCGCAGATGGAAGAACTGTTGGAAGAAATTGTAGACGGCCGTTACGGACTCCCTTTGTATTGATTAATAACAGGTTGGCTCTTCCGATTCGCCCCATTGAAACGCTACCGTTAGTTTTACTCATTTCATGCGGATAAGTATCACGGTTCTATTCGGAAGGCTTACCGGTTTATCGGGTAGAATTTTCATACCTCATTATAAGACTTTTATCAACTTTAAAAATGAAATAAACATGACACGTAATTTGAAGTTTTTTTTGATAACGTTGTTGATTGGTAGTTTACAAGGTATCTATGCCCAAGTGAGCTTTTCAAAAGACGAACTTTATCATATTTCCCCGAAACAGTATCCTGAAAAAGTCCTTACTATGGAGAGCGGGAAGGCACTGCCTGCTTTGGCTGCAGTGCATGGCCACGACAAATGGCAGCAGTGGAGTGTTACAGAACTTTCGGGAAGTTTCCGTTTCATCAATCTTTGAGAACAAGGCGTTGTATGCTCGTGTTGACAATGTGTTGGGTGTAACGGATAACAACGGTTCGGATGAATCGCAACTATGGACGGTAAAACAAAAAGGGGATGCCGTTCTGATTATTCCCACCAATACGCCGGAATTGATGCTTGTGTGTAATCCGCAGGGAGCATTGACGCTGTTGCCTAAAAAGCAGGCAGAAAATATGCCCGAAGCGTTGTTTTTCATCAAGGCAAGTGGCATGAAGTTGCCGGCGGGGATGCGTGATAATCTGGCAAACCGTCCCAAAGTATATTGGGAAGACGAAACCCGCTTCGAAGAAAATAAAGAGAAGGGACACGCTACGTATTTGCCCTATCCTGACGAGCAGGCCATGCTGACCGATACCGCTTTTTATCGTACGCCGTGGGTAGAAAGTCGCAGCAAGAATTATTGTTTGCTCAATGGCGACTGGTATTTCCATTTTGTTCCGGAACCTTCGCAGCGTCCGCTTGACTTTTATAAAGATGATTACGATGTTTCGGCTTGGGAAACGATTCCCGTTCCTTCAAACTGGGAAATGCAGGGATACGACCGTCCCATTTACGCCAATGTGGAATATCCTCACGCCAATGTTCCTCCCTATATCGAGGCTCGTCCGGGATTCAATGACGGGGGAAAGAATTACGGCATTAATCCGGTAGGTTCGTATGTCCGCTTCTTCGATTTGCCGCAGGGATGGAAGAATAAACGTACTTTCATTCATTTCGGTGGCATTTATAGCGCAGCTTTGGTATACCTGAACGGCAGGTACGTAGGCTATTCTCAAGGTTCGAACAATGTGGCGGAATTTGATTTGACTCCCTATCTGAAGGAAGGGCGAAACCGGTTGGCGGTGCAGGTGTTCCGCTGGAGCGACGGCTCTTATCTGGAATGTCAGGACATGTTTCGCATGAGCGGTATCTTCCGCGATGTGTATCTTTATAATACCCCGATGGTAGCCGTGCGCGACCATTATATTACCTCGCAGTTAGACAGGCTGGCGGATTACCGCAAGGGAACCATGCAGGTACGTCTGTCTTTGGATAACCGTGACGGCAGTCAGGGGAAAAAGCAGTTGCAGGTACGCCTGTTCAGTCCGCAAGGTGAGTTAGTGGCAGAAAAAGAAACCGTGGTAAACTACACCCGGCAAGACACGTTGTGTAATGTCTGTTTGGATTTCCCGTTAGACAATTTGGCATTGTGGACTGCCGAGACCCCGAATCTTTATACGGTCCGTGTGGTACAGCGCGAGGGTGGTAAAGACGAAATGGCATTCTCTACCAAGTACGGTTTCCGCGATATTGAGATTCGGGGTGCGTTGGTTTATATCAACGGTCAGCGTGTATTCTTTAAAGGCGTAAACCGCCACGATACTCATCCGCTGTACGGACGCGCTGTAACCACCGAGTCGATGCTGAAAGACGTGTTACTGATGAAGCAGAACAATATCAATACCATCCGTACCTCCCATTATCCGAATGCGGCAAAGATGTATGCGATGTTTGATTACTACGGGCTTTATACGATGGATGAGGCCGATTTGGAGGACCATGCCAATCAGTCCATCAGCGATATGCCTTCATGGATTCCTGCGTTTGTCGACCGAATCGACCGCATGGTGTTAAGAGACCGTAACCATCCGAGCGTTATTTTCTGGAGTTTGGGGAATGAGGCAGGCGGCGGAAGTAACTTTCAGGCATGTTACGATGCAGCGAAGCTATTGGATAACCGTCCTGTCCATTACGAAGGAACACGCGACGGAAAGGCGTTTGGAGGGAATCGTTTCAGCGATTTGTATTCTAAAATGTATCCGGGGATGAAGTGGATGGATGAACACGTCAACTCATTCGATAAACCCATGTTTATATGCGAATACGCACACGCTATGGGAAATGCCATCGGAAACCTGAAAGAATATTGGGAAAGCATCGAGTTAAGTACCTCGACTATCGGAGGAGCGATTTGGGACTGGGTGGATCAGGCAATCTATGAACCCCATGAAATAAAGCAGGGAATTTACCGTCTGCATACCGGATATGATTTCCCCGGCCCGCATCAAGGCAATTTCTGTTCCAACGGCATTATTCCGGCTACGCGGGAAGAATCTCCTAAGCTGAAGGAGGTAAAGGCTGTGTATCAGTATGTACATTTCGGAGATTGCGAGGTAGACGATAAAGGGAAGGCGGTAAATCTGTGTTTGTATAATACGTATGATTTCTTGTCGTTGAACCGTTTCTATCTGCGTTGGAATGCCGTACTGGATGGCATCTCGTTGCCAGCCGATAGCATACAGCTTACCGATGTGCTCCCCGATGATTCTTTGCGCTTGACTTTGCCTTTGCAGGGTGTCAGTCTGCCTAAGGTCCTGAAGAAGGGACAGGAATTGTTGCTGAATGTAGAGGTTTGTTTGAAGGATACTACCCCGTGGGCATCCGCCGGACATGAGGTTGCGCGGCATCAGTATTTACTGTCGGAACGTGCTCCTTTGGCGGTTCAGAAGAGTAAGAAAGGTAAATCTGTTTATAACGTAGAGCAGACAGACCAACAGGTGCTTATAGAAAGCAAGGGACTGAAAGCGGTATTTGCGCGCACTACGGGACGGTTAACCGAATTGGTTATAAACGGTGTTTCGTTTATCAGCTCCAATGAAGGTTTTGTATATGATAACCACCGATGGATTGAAAACGATAAGTTCACTCAGGTTGCCAACGGGTTGGAGGCGACAGGCACATGCGAAGTATCCGAAACCGAAGGCAGGATAACGGTTACTACGCTTCGCAAAGGTTCGCTGTGTACAACGGAATTGACTTATACGTTCTTGCCGGACAATGCGATGGAACTGGAAGCGCATTTCTTGCCGCAAACCGACCAACTGCGCCGTTGTGGTTTAGTGTGCGGCGTTAACCCGACATTGAACCGGGTAGATTATTATGCGTATGGTCCGTGGGAAAACTATGTAGACCGTAAAGACGGCTGCCGGATCGGACGCTACTCTACTACAGTGGAACAGATGGATGGGGCTTATGTGAAGCCGCAATCTATGGGAAACAGGGAAGGTCTGCGCGAGCTGAAACTCACCGATGCATCGGGGAAAGGTATATGTATCCGTACGGAAGGAAATGTTTCTTTCTCTGCTTTGCGTTATACGGATGAAGATTTGATGAATACCAATCATACATGGGAACTGAAACCGCGTCCTTATACGGTACTTCATTTAGATGCTGCCGTAAGAGGGGTAGGTAATGCCAGCTGTGGACGCGATGTAGATACGCTTCCCAAATATCAGATTCCTCAGAAACCTTTGTCCTATAAACTGGTATTCAGTTCGTGTGGATTTTAAGAGCCTGTTCTATTTGGCTTTGTCTCGAAGTTGAGTTCAAAAAGAGGCGGATGAATTTACCTCATAATTAGAACAGGATCTAAGCGCATTGCATTTTTTTCTCCGCAATCAGTCTATGTTGGGATATTGTATCGTCCTGCGATGACTGATTGCGGAGTTTTATTAAGAACTGTTTACTTCAAATTGTTGATAAACAACAGCAGGCGGTTGGTTATGTTTACTTCACTCACACCGCTGTCGAAGTCCAATGACAGTATTTGCAAGTCGGGACATAACGTTTTTACACGGTTTTCGATGCCTTTCGATACGATGTGGTTGGCTATACATCCGAAAGGTTGCAGGCTGATTACGTGTTTTACTCCCTGATGCGACAGTGAAAGCATTTCTGCCGGGAGTACCCATCCTTCGCCGAACTGAGCGGTCAGCGATACGACTTTAGAGGCTTCTTTTGCTTCATCAAACACATCGTTAAACGGCGTGAAGTAGGGATATGAACTGCCTGCTTGGTTGAATTTTTCCATGCGTGCCCATACCCGCTTGTACAGCCAGCGTACGAAAGAGTTCGGAATGGTTCGTTTGCTTAGTTTGCTGTCTTGGTTTACGATTTGGTTAACGAAGCCTTGAAGAAAGAATTCGGTAAGTAGGGGAGGTACCACTTCTATCTGTCTGTTTACTAACCATTCGCTGAGGCTCTTTTGGGCAAACGGGTTAAATTTCAGGAAAATCTCTCCTACGATTCCCACTTTAGGCACATCGCGTTTCTCTGTAATCTGGGCAAAACTTTTGGATGCCATGCTCAGATAAGGAAGCAAGTCATCGGTAGCGTTCCGTTCTATCAGACTTTGTGCAACGTTCAGGTACATGTCTTTCAGTCGTATTGCGCTGCCTTTTTCCTTTTCACGAGCTGCCGCTGCATAGTATAGCTTGGCGATGCAGTCGCTGTATAACAGCGTATTTAATACGGCGGGAAGCATCTTCAGCCAGTTCATCCGGAAGCCGGGCTGGTTATTTTTCAGGTTGCTGCCGAATGTGAGCGAGATGACAGGCACATCTCCAAATCCCGATTCCGTCAGTGCTCGTTTTATCAGCGACAGATAGTTCGATGCGCGACATTGTCCGCCGGTCTGCACCATAGCGACGGCGGTTTGTTTCGGGTCGTATCTGCCATGCTTAAACGCTTTCACGATGTCGCCCACTATCAGCGTGGCAGGATAACACACCTCGTTGTTGGCATATTGCAGTCCGCAGTCACACGATACGGCATCACTCATCGGCAGGTTTTCAGCCTTGTAACCGGTCAATTTCATCAGCGAGGGAATCAGAGGAGAAATAAACGGTGTGAAAAACGGAGCCAAAATCGTGCGCTTCCTGTCTGCTGCTTTGAAAGTGGGCGAAGCGATGAAAGGCTGTACGTCGGCGGATTCCCGGTTTTCTGCTGCCTTCAGTTTCAGGCTTTCGATGGCAGAGCGCACGCGCAGCTTGAGCGAACCGATGTTGTCGATGTCGTCTAATTTCAACAGGGTCAGTGTTTTGCCGTACCGTTTCATCAGATGGCGGGTTTCATCGGTAAGGAAAGCATCGGGGCCGCATCCGAAAGAAGTCATTTGCATACATTGGATATCGTTGTCTTGCATGGCTGCCCATTTCACGGCTTTCAGTATCCGGTTTATGTAAGCCCATTGCGGAAGAATGTACGTGTCGTTTGTTTCGATGTCTGTGTGGCGTACTATATCGTCTGTAAGTATATTGACACCCATGCTTGCCGCCATGTCCGACAGTTTGTGCTGTATCAGCGGGTCGGTGTGGTAGGGGCGGCCTGCCAGCAGGATGGCAAGGCGGTGTTTTTTGCGGCTGTCCTCCAATATCTGTCTGTTGTAGGCTGTCATGTCGTTGCCGAAATCCTCTTGCGCGGTTACGGCTTTCCGGAATGCCTGTTTGCAGGTAGAGGTGTCTACGCCGAACTGTTTCAAGTAGGCTTCACACTGTTTAAACAGCAAGTGTTTGTCTTTAAATGTAATGGCGGGCGAATCGATGGCGACGCTGCCGTTCTGTACGCTTTTTACCACCTCTGCATATCCCGTAACGATGGGGCAGTTGTAGCTGTTCTGTCCGCCGTCCATGTGTTCGAATACTACGGCAGGCATGAATATCCGTTCCGCTTTCCGGTTTATCAGGTCTTGGATGTGGCTGTGTACCAACTTGGCGGGGAAACAGATGTTGTCCGACATTACCAGACCGGCTTTAGCTTCGTATCCGGCGTATGTAGAGGGCGCTGAGAGTATAACCCGGATGTTGCAGTAGCTGAACAGCGCGTGCCAGAACGGATATTCTTCGTACATGTTCAGACAGCGCGGAATGCCGATTGTGGCACGCGGAGTTTCTATTTCACACGAGCGGTTGAATAGCAATTCCAGTTTGCGGGCGTAGGCATTGATGCCCTGCTGAGTTTCCCCTTTGTTGGTAAACACTTTCTCACAGCGGTTACCCGAATGGTAACGGTTTCCGTTTGCAAAGGTGTAGGTGGTGATGAAGCATTGGTTTTCGCAGCCGTGGCATTGCCGCTGTCGGGTGGTGTACGAGGCGCGTCCTAACAATTCTGTCAGGGTGGTCGGTTCCGATTGGTGCCGGCGGGCATGGAGCGCACACCCGATGGCACCCATCAGTTCCGGTCGACTGCTGCGCGATGCTTCTCTTCCTGTCAGCTTTTCAAAGGCGCGTACCACCGAGTCGTTTTTCATCGTTCCTCCTTGCACTACGATGTTCTGTCCCAACTCGTCGGTGTTTTTCAGACGCAATACTTTGTACAGGCAGTTTTTTACTACCGAATACGAAAGGCCTGCTGCGATGTCGGATACCGTGGCTCCCTCACGCATCGCCTGCTTGACTTTCGAGTTCATAAACACCGTACAGCGTGTTCCCAAATCGTACGGATGGACACCGCGGCAGGCTTCCGCACCGAATTCCTGTGCCGAATAGCCTAATGAGCGGGCAAAAGTTTCGAGGAAAGAGCCGCAACCCGATGAGCAGGCTTCGTTGATTTCTATCCGGTTGATAACGCCGCCGGACACGAACATGGCTTTCATGTCTTGCCCGCCGATGTCAAGGATAAACGATACGTCTTTGTTCAGGTGGCGTGCAGCCTCGTAGTGAGCGATGGTTTCTACGATGCCTTCGTTCAGGTGGAAAGCGGCCTTTATCAGGTCTTCGCCGTAGCCTGTCACGCTGCTGCCCGTAATGCGGAGGTCTGTAGCCGATCGCCGGCAGGCTTCCTCTAATTCCTCCAGTCCTTTTTCTACGGCGGCTATCGGGTTTCCGTTATTGTTGGCATAGTAAGTGTATACCGGTTCATCGTGAGGAGTCATTGCCACTATTTTGGTGGTGGTCGAGCCCGAATCGATGCCCAATGTTACTGTCTCCGTACCGCCGCCGAGGGATTTGCAGATGAAATCGTGTCGGTTGATGCGTGCCTTCCATTTTTCGTAGTCTTTGTCATCAGAAAAGAGGGGTGTTAAGCCACCTGCCGGTTGCTTGTCTGAGAGAATGCCGGAGCGTAAGGTCTGTATCACATCGGATAGGCGGGTGGTGTTTTCATATTCTGTTGTCAGCGCCGTGCCCCATGCCGGAATCAGGTGACTGTTTTCGGGCAGGACGATGTCTGTTTCGTTCAGGTGGAGATAATCGGCAAAAGCTTTCCGCAGGGCAGGCAAAAAGGTGAGCGGCCCTCCGCAGAACAGTACGGGCGGACGGATTTCACATCCGTGTGCCAGCGTAACGACCACTTGTACCGCCACGGCATGAAAGATGGATGCCGAAATGTCGGCACGGTTTACGTTCTTGGCTATCAGGTTTTGTACGTCTGTTTTGCTAAACACGCCGCAGCGTGAAGCGATGGGATATATACGTTCTGCTTTCAAGGCAAGTTCGTTCATCTGTTCTACGGAAAAGCCCAACAGCAGCGCCATCTGGTCGATAAAAGCCCCCGTTCCGTCGGCGCAGTTTCCGTTCATGCGCAAATCAGTAGCCGTACCGTTGCGGAAAAACACCACTTTGGCATCCTCGCCGCCGATGTCGATCATCGTGGTGCAGGCATCGGAGTACTGTTTTACGTACTGTGTGGCTGCCACTACCTCTTGCACGAAAGGCAATCCGCACTTTTCGGCAATTCCCATCCCTACCGATCCGGTAAGCCGGACGCAGACAAGCGCATCGCCTGTTTTTTGCTGTATTTCAGACAACAAAGCCGATAGGCTTTCTTTTATTTTGGCATGGTGACGTCTGTATACCGAAAACATTATTTTTCCGTTTGCCGACAGCACCACGGCTTTTATGGTTGTAGAACCAATATCCAATCCTATTTTATAAACGGTATCCATATCACTTTTCTTGTTTATATATAATAAATGTATATAATGGAAATCAAAGGTTGAGCAAATGTAGTAAAAGAGTTGGTTTATTAAATTTTCATGACGGCTGATTTATGAGCTAATGACAATAAAAAGCGACATTCCGGCTATAATAAGAAGCTGTTCTGAAGCTCTCAGACACGTATTTTTCGCCCCTAAAAAACGCTATGGGTAGCGTTCATCATCCCATGCGGAAGCGTTGACCATTTCTACCCATAGGACAGACCATCCTTTCGGGTAGAATTTTTGCCTGTTTTCAAGGGCAGGAATCGGGGCACGGAAAGCAGGCAGGATTTCTTCATTTTGTTCATTCAAAATTTATCTTATTTGTTAATAATGCTTAATGGGTATAATATTTCTTACAGCGCGATTGATAAAGATTTTAAAATATAACTACCTTTGTTTTAAAAATAGTTAGATATATGAAAGTTAGCCTAAAAAATAAGATATGAAAAAGACATTTCCCCTCAAAAAGTTTGAAAAGCATTGATTTTTATTCGTTTTATCAAAAAACATAGAAGATAAGTTTAATTTATTATAATCACTAAATGTTAAATTTATGAGAATTGGTAGGTTTTCACAAATGTTTTTGTTGCTGATGGCTACGGGAGGAGTTGTATGGGCTGCTCCTGAAAAATCAGCGGATGTGTCTGTTTTACAGCAGGCGGCTACAATTACCGCTCAGGGTACGATTGTCGATGCTACAGGCGAACCTTTGATTGGTGTAAGTGTTGTCGAAGTGGGTACTACAAACGGTACGATTACCGACATCGACGGTAAGTTTTCGTTGAAAGTGGCGGCAGGCGCAACGCTCGAAATCTCTTATATCGGTTATAAGAACCAACAGTTGACGGCTGCGGAAGATTTAGGCACTATCCAGATGTCGGAAGACACGGAAGTGCTTGAAGAAGTGGTGGTAACGGCTTTGGGTATCAAGCGTGAAAAGAAGGCTTTGGGTTACGCCATGCAGGAAGTAAAAGGTGAATCGCTGGTTGCTTCCCGTGAAACGAACTTGGCAAATGCGCTGTCCGGTAAAATTGCGGGTGTGCAGATTATCCGTTCAAGTAACGGCCCCGGCGGTTCTTCTAAAATCCAGTTGCGTGGTGCTAACTCGGTAACCGGTTTGAACCAGCCGTTGATTGTAGTCGATGGTGTTCCGATGGATAACTTTACGGGAGCTTCGAATAACGATATTGATAACCCGTCAATGGATATGGGTAACGGTCTTTCGGATATCAACCCCGAAGATATCGAATCAATGTCTGTATTGAAAGGTGCTTCGGCTGCCGCTCTTTACGGTTCGCGTGCAGGTAACGGTGTTATCTTGATTACTACGAAGAAAGGTACTAAGAGTGAAGGTTTAGGAGTTACTATTTCGGCTTCAGTTTCTGCTGAGACCTTGTTTATGTTACCGAAACGCCAAACCTCTTTTGGTCAAGGTGAAAATGGTGTATACGACTCTACAAATGGTAATAGTTGGGGACCTGAAATCACAGGACAAGAATATACCAAATGGGATGGGACTACTGGAAGAATGCAGGCTTATGATAATATTAAGAATTTTTTTGATACCGGTATTAACTTTACAGAAAGCGTATCATTCTCACAGATGTTTGGAAAAACATCTATCTATACGTCTTTAAACCGTATGGATGATGCAAGTAAGATTCCGGGTTCAAAATTACACCGTACCAACTTGACACTTCGTGCTGCTACTACTTTTGGTAAGGATGACCGTTGGAGTATTGATGCAAAAGTACAGTATATTAATTCATTGGCAGAGAATCGTCCACAAGGCGGTGCACGTGACGCTAATGCTTTTTATACTGTATTTAATCTTCCAAATACGATTGATATTCGTGATTTTGCAAGTCCTTTGAAAGATGAATTTGGTAACATGACATGGTGGAACAGAAGCGGAGTGAATCCGTATTGGTCAGAACAATACAATCCCAATAAGGATAGCCGTAATCGTTTCTTGATGAACGGATCTTTAAAATATAAGTTTACCGATTGGTTGGATGCTGAAATCCGTGCCGGTAGTGATATGTATTTTACAGAACGCGATGATAAATTGTATGCCGGAAGTACTATTAATGATGGAGATAGCCGTTATACGATGGGTGAATTGAAATTTTATGAAAATAACTTCAGTTTTTTGATTAGCGGACATCAGGATCGTATCTTTGGCAACTGGGGAGGTAACTTTACTTTCGGTGGTAACTTGATGGAACGTAAATCTACGGGTATTGAAGCTTCTATGGGTAAGTTGACGGCTCCTGACTTGTTTTCTTTAAACAACGGTCCTAAAGATCAACTGGGTATTACGGAAACTTATACTCATAAGAAAATTAATTCACTGTATGGCACAATCGGTATTAATTATGATGGTTGGGCATTTTTGGATGCTACGTTCCGTAATGACTGGTCTTCTGCTTTGGCTAAGAAAAACCGTTCATTCTTCTATCCTTCTGTTTCTTTGTCATGGGTAATCAGTGATATGGTTAATAACATCGGTAAGTCAATGCCTTCGTGGTTTACATACGCAAAGGTTCGTGCTTCATTTGCTCAGGTAGGTAACGACATGGATCCGTACCAGTTGTATGATTCTTATACTATTTCTTCTATTGGTGGTCAGCCTACAGCAGATCAGGGCTCGATTAAATACGATGCCGATGTGCGTAGTGAGTTGATTACCTCATGGGAAGTGGGTACGGAATTGAGATTCTTCAACAATCGTTTGGGATTTGACTTCGCTTGGTATAAGACGAATGCAAAACGTCAGTTGATGAACATTCCGATGAATAATCTTTCCGGTTATGGAAGTATGAAAGTTAATGCCGGTAATATTCAAAATACAGGTATTGAATTGATGGTGAATGCACGTCCGGTAGAAACGAAAGATTTTGCATGGGATAGCCAATTAAATATTTCAAAAAATACGAGTAAGATTATCGAATTGCTTCCCGGTGAGGATGGAATGAGATATTCATTAGGTGGTTCTGATGCTTTGCAGATTTATGCTGTGGCTGGCGGTGTCTACGGTGAAATTTGGGGTACTAAATATCAGCGTGTAGATGATAAAAGTAGTCCTTATTATGGACAATTACTGTTGAGTGATTCAGGTTTGCCTCAAGCTACAAGTGAAAGTTATAAGATTGGTGAACAACAGCCGGATGTCATGGCTGGATGGACAAATACTTTCACTTACAAAAATTTGTCTTTCAGCTTCTTGATTGACGGACGTTTTGGTGGGGATATTTTCTCATTTACGAATTTGGAATTACAACGTTCCGGTATTGCAGAAGTGACAGCTCCGGGCGGAAAACGTGAAGATATCGTTGTTGCGGGAGTTGTGAGACAAAGTGATGGAAGTTATGTTCAGAATACTACTCCAGTATCGTTGGAACAGTATTATCAGGCTTTAGGTACAGGTCGTGCCGGAATTTCTGAAGCATACGTTTATGATGCTACCAATATTCGTTTGCGTAATGTGTCATTGAATTATTCTTTCCCGCGTGAAATGTTAAAGAATACTCCGATTCAGCGTTTGAAGTTAGGCGTTTCTGTAAACAACGTATGGATGATAAAGAGTAATTTGAACGGTATTGACCCGGAATCTGTATATGCGACCAGTACGAATGCAACCGGTTTGGAAAATGCTTCCGCGCCTACTTCACGTACTTATTTGTTTAACGTAACTATTGGTTTCTAACAGGTTAAAGTAAAAAAGATTATGAAAAATATAAAGACAATAATGTTGGGACTTGGAGCTTGTGTAACTTTGTTCTCATGCTCTGATTTTGACGAGGTGAATACGAGTCCGATTACGGCTACTATTGATTATGTAAAGCCTCAATTTGCTTTGAATAATTCGATTGCGCAAGCAAAAATGGATCCGGGGGTGTCTGAACGTACTGTTGTTTATAACTGGGGTAGTGCAGCCCGTGTTATTGGGGAAATGAGTTTTTTGAACGTAGGTCGTTATTCAGATGATTATACGAGTGCTTACTATTATCCTTGTATTTGTAACAGCATTAAAAATGCTACATTGGCTATTAATACTGCCGATCAGCAAATTGAAGCCGGTACTGCAACAGAGCATGAAAAATTATTTTTTCCTAATGTAAAACAATTTGCTCGTATTTGGCGTGCTTATCTGATTAGTGAATTTACTGAAAATTTTGGTCCGTATGCCATTGAAGGATTTTTGGGTGAAAATCCGGAATTTAACTCAGAAGAAGAAGTTTATGCTTTTATTTTGAAAGAATTGAAAGAGGCTTCTGAGGCTATAGATTTGTCGGTAGAGGCAGAAGGAGATGAAGGTCCTTGTGATACTTTTGGAAACAATTTTGATGCAAGTAAATGGCAAAAGTTGGCTAATTCGTTGAGAATGCGTTATGCAATGCGCTTGTCTGTAGTAGACCCTGCTACGGCTGAAAGTGAGTTTCGTGCTGCTTCCGCAGACTTAACTAAGATTATTACAACTCAGGATGAAATATTCGCCGTACCTGAAAACAATGGTTGGGATAACCTTACTGGTGTCTTTACACGTTCTTTTGATGATCAAGTATTGTCTTCTACGGTTGCTAACTTATTGACTAATTTAGGTGGAGTAAAGGTAGCTGATATGTATCCTCATTTGGCTGATAAAGTACAACCGGCTAATTACTTGGGTATTCGTTACAATCGTCATTATGTAGCAAATACAGATAATCCGACTAAACAATATTGGTTGGATGGTATTCCTGAAAACTTGGATCCTCGTGCTTTGAAGATTTTCTGTTTGCCCGATGATTCTGAAGCAGCAAACTATATTGATAAATATTTGGATAGAACCGCTAAAGATTTCGCTTTGTTGGCTGTGGACGAAAATGGAAATCCGATACCTAATGCTGATAATCCTACCAGAATATCTATTGATGCGACACAGTGTTGGAACGGCTACCCGGCAGGTACTCGTTCAACATGGTCACCTACGGTTTCTTATAATGAGTTGGTAAGCAATGGTTACGGTCCGGGTTGTACACTTCCGATGTTAGGTAGTGATTATTGTAGTGGAAAAGCTCGTATTTATTTTGCTGCATGGGAAAGCTACTTTTTGTTAGCGGAAGCTGCTGAATATGGTTGGATTTCGAATATTACAGCAAAAGAGGCTTATGAAAACGGTATTCGTTCAAGTTTTGAATATTTTGGTGTGAGTGAGTATGTTGAACAATATATTACTTCTACAACTCGTAACCGTGTAGGTACAACTGTTGCTTTCGATGATACCAGTGAACCGACTACAGAAACCATGACTTACAAAGATGGTTATAACAATACTGACCAAATACAGAATGTGGAATATCATTATCCTGAAGCATCAAAGACACTGTATGGTAAAGCTATGAATGACCACTTGACTAAAATCATTACTCAGAAGTATATCGCTCAGATGCCTTATCAAGTACTTGAAATGTGGAACGATCACCGTCGTTTGGGTTTGCCTTTCTTTGAAATTCCGGCAAATGAAAGCGATTTAATTGGTTCTGATATGGTAAGCGTATTGAGAAAAGACTCTTGGCAGAATGGTCAGCAATGGGATTTTTATCCTCAACGTATGAGATATCCGACTTCTCTTGATAATGCTGATCCCGATAATTATCGGAAAGCTGTTGAGTTATTAGGTGGAAGTGATGTTATTATCACTCCGTTGTGGTGGTCTGGCTTTAAAAATAATAAATAATTGTTATTTGTAATATGTTCAAAAGGCTTGTAACCTTTAAAAGGGTTATAAGCCTTTTGGAATTTTTTATAGTTTTTGTTACTTTCTCTCTGTAAATTGCGGCGAAGAGTCATTAAAGTTGCTTTATTTTAAGTCTTTTTGTTAATCCTATAATGAAAAATCTATGAAACGTTTACATGTCTTTTTATTCTTGTTTGCACTTTTAGGTCTTGCGGCTTGTGACGATGATGATAGTTATTCTGAAGAATCTCCGATTTCAAGAGATTTAGCTTACGAAATGGTGAAAATGAAATTATTTACTTATGGTAAACCCTTTAATGAGATAGACATTTATGCTACTAAAGATATACTTCCGGCAAATACACCGGTAATAATAAGTAAAGAAGAGACAATGTCATCGGATCGTAATTCATGGCTATTCTTTATAGATGAAATACCGCTTATCGCAAACTGGGGACATCCCTGTAAGTATATTTTTGTGGATGCTTTCGGAAATGTGACCGTTCATGAAAAAACGATGCCTCCATCTGCTCCTTCTTTGGAAGAGATGGATCATTTAAATTGGGCAGATATATGGGATGAGTGGGGTGGAATATATTATACAGGATATTCCCGCTGTTCATTCGAGGGCTATCCGTTCATAATTTATTGTAGCCACAAGAGGAACTATTGAGAATAATTTCTTCGGCTTTGGAATAATTATTTATCTATAAAATTTCGGGAAAAATACAATAATAGCGCAAGATATATACATTAACGTCATACAGAACAAGTTCCAGTGTATTAAAGATATAGAATTTAATTATACTTTCCCGCATCTTGTTGTCAAATTCTTTAAATAGTATTATATTTGTAATTACAATCATAAAAAATTTTATTAACATGACAAGGAAACAGGTTATAACCTTATTTGCCGCTTTCTGTTATGCGCTTTCTCCGGTTGTGGGGCAGGCGCAGGAAAAAACGCAACAGGAGGTTGAGAAAGAAAAAAAAATGGAGTGGTTTGCAAAAGCCAAGTTGGGTATTTTCATCCATTGGGGAATTTATTCGGTAAAGGGAGTCTCTGAAAGTTGGTCTTTCTTTAATAAATATCTGCCATACGATGAATACATGAGCCAAAAAGACGGGTTTACCGCTTCGAAATACGACCCGAAAGCATGGGTGGACTTGATAAAAGAGAGCGGGGCGCGCTATACGGTTATCACAACCAAACATCATGACGGAATGGCTTTGTGGGACACGAAAGCGGGTGCATTGAGTACGGTGAAGTGTACGCCTGTCAAGCGAGATTTGATTGCTCCCTTTGCGAAAGAGGTTCGCAAACAGGGACTGAAATTGGGCTTCTACTATTCATTGCTCGACTGGTCGCATCCCGATTATCCGAATATGACGCGCACGGAGGTTCGCTATAAGAATGATTCGGTACGGTGGCAACGCTTCGTCGACTTCAATATGGCGCAGCTAACGGAATTGAACAAAACTTGGAAACCGGATTTGTATTGGTTTGATGGCGATTGGGAACAAACAGCCGAGGCATGGAACGCCAAAGGAATCGTAGATTTGTTGCGCTCGGATAACAAAAATGTGGTTATCAACTCGCGTATTCAGGGATATGGCGATTATGCCACACCCGAACAGGGAGTACCCATTGTTCGCCCGGAAGACAAATACTGGGAGCTGTGTATGACGATGAACGACTCATGGGGCTATCAACATACCGATACCAACTATAAATCGCCATATATCTTGTTGCGCACGTTTGTAGATTGCCTTAGCATGGGAGGAAACTTGCTGCTCGACATTGGTCCGAAAGAAGACGGAACCATTCCTGAAGAGCAAATCAATATATTGAAAGAGTTCGGACGCTGGACAAAGAAACACAAAGAAGCTATTTACGACACTCGTGCCGGTATCCCCACGGAACATTTTCAAGGTTACACCACGCTGAACGAAGCGGGAGATATTTTGTATCTCTACTTGCCGTATAAACCTAACGGCCCGATTGAAGTTAAAGGATTGATGAACAAGGTAAACCGTGTTTGGGTAGTGGGTAACGGTGCAATGTTGTCATATAAAGTATATAACAAGAATTACTGGAACGAGGTGCCCGGAAACCTTTACATCGACGTGCCCGAACAGGTACTCGACCCGCAGATAACGGTGGTAGCCGTATTGCTGGACGGACCGGTGAAATTATATCGCGGAGCAGGACAGGTAATAGAAAGTAATTAATATCAGATACATTATGAAGAAGCAATTAGTATGTAGTTTGTTTGCGTTGGCAATGGGCGGACAGATGCTGGCGCAGAATTTGTACACAAAGTATGAGCGTACGCTGACTCCTCCAGAGGGCTATGTATGCTATCGCACGAACGGAAAGATAAAGGTAGACGGCAAACTGAATGAAACGGATTGGCAGAAAGCACAGTCTACTTCCTCGTTTGTTGACATCAGTGGTGAGGGATTTGCCAAACCGTGTTATGATACTTCTGCTAAAATGTTGTGGGATGACGATTATCTCTACGTAGGAGCAACCTTGCAGGAAGATGACATAAAGGCAAAATTGAGCCAGCGCGATACGATTATTTATTACGACAATGACTTTGAAGTGTTTCTTGACCCGGACTGCGACGGACAGAACTACTTTGAGATTGAAACCAACGCTAAAGGTGTGATATTCGACCTGATGCTTGACAAACCTTACCGTGCGGGCGGCAACTTCATGATTCAATGGGATTGTCCGGGACTCCAACTGGCTGTACAGCGTGACGGTACTTTGAACAACTCGAAAGATAAAGATAAACAGTGGACGGTGGAAATGGCTATTCCCCGCAAAGCATTGGCTGTGAATTTTGCCAATCCGATAGAGGCAGGGAAATACTGGCGCATCAACTTCTCACGTGTGCAGTGGCTGAAACCCGGACAGCGTGAAGAAAACTGGGTATGGATGCCTACCGGAAAGATAGATATGCACATGCCCGACAGATGGGGATTCTTATACCTTTCAGACAAAGTGGTAGGACAGGGAACAGAAACCTTTAAGTATCCTTATAACATGGCTGCGTATAAACTGCTTTGGGCGATGTATTATGCACAGTTGGATAACTATGCGAAAGAGAAAAACTATCTGCGTGCAAAAGAGAACTTCTTCCTTACAGATGCTGAGCTGAAAGATCTTCCGGCAGGGGCGGAAATCACGGTAGAGGCTACCGGCCATACGTTCCGCATGTCGGTTAGTGTTCCCGAAGAGAAAGTACGTTACGTGGTTGACAATACCGGAAGGTTCAGTCGCGAAACCATTGCTCCCCGCCAAGTAAAGAACTGGGTATGGATGCGCATCAACAAAGAAAAAGGAGATGAATATTACAAAAAATATTTCGCACTGCTGAAAGAATGTGGTATCAGCGGAGTAATGTTCGAAGGCTACGATGAAAATACGTATAAGATGTGTAAGGAAGCCGGTCTGGAAGCACACTACTGGAAGTGGACGATGAACCGCCACGAGGTACTGAAAACACATCCTGACTGGTTTGCCGTAAACCGTAAAGGTGAATCGGGCTATGATAAACCTGCATACGTGGATTACTATCGTTTCCTTTGTCCGAACCATGAAGGCGTTGCCGAATATTTGGCTGCCGATTATTTGAAAGAGGCCAATTTGCCTTACGTAGACGGTGTGCATCTTGATTACGTGCGTTTCCCGGATGTAGTATTGCCTGTCAGCTTGTGGAAAAATTACGGTATCGAACAAACGTCCGAATTGCCTGAATACGATTACTGTTATTGTGACGTATGCCGTCAGAAGTTTAAAGAACAGACCGGAAAAGACCCGATGGAATTGAAGTACCCGATGGAGAACCAGTCGTGGATAAACTTCCGTCTGGATGCGATAACCCGTGTAGTAAACAAGATTACGCAGACCTTGAAGTCGGAAGGCAAGCGCGTTTCGGCTGCCGTATTCCCCGGACCGTCTATGGCACGCAAGATGGTGCGCCAAGATTGGGGACAGTGGTCGCTCGATGCTTACTTCCCGATGATTTATAACGGTTTCTATTACGAAGGTCCGGAATGGATTGGACGTTCGGTGAAAGAGAGTGTAGAAACCATTAATGGAAGAGCCAAGATTTATGCCGGATTAATGTTCCCGGATATCAAAAACACGTTTGAACAAGCATTGGATGAGGCTTTCAATAACGGAGCTTCGGGTGTATCGTTCTTCGATGGTCCGGACGAAGAATACTTGTATAAGTTTAAGGCATATCTGGAAAAGAGAGGTTTTGAAGTGGTTAAATAAAGACGATTAAGATAATATGAGAATAGCAAGTATATGTTTGTCTCTGCTCATGGCTTTGAGCGCATGGGGAGCAGGACACAAAGAATTGCCGGCAAAAGGAGACTTGACATTAACCGTGTTCGATAAGGAAAATGTCCGTTTCGTTCCGGATGTATATGGCGGTTATGCTGCTGCAGAAGCCGATGGAGTTATCCATTTGGTAAACGGACGTATTATTTTAAAGAAAATACAAGTTCCCGATTATCAGCGCGACGTAACAGTGAGTCTGAAAGTAACGGTAGCGTCGAACGGCGATCGTTGGGATAAGTCGGGTTCTTGTTTCGTACTGCCGAAAGAGTCTGCCATTAATTTGCTGAATATTGCTCAGGGAAAAGAAAAGTTTCCTGCCATCGACAGTTTGAAACTGGAAAACATGATTGGTATCGTTCCGGGAAAGAACTACCTGCCTACCATTGAACTGATGCGCTTCATGACTCCTTTCGGGGTAGGACATTACAGTGAAGACGATGATTCACTCTCCAGCAAGCGCCGTCCGGTGTACATTCCTAAATGGGAGAAATGCGTACAATGGCAGCAAGACATCACGGATTTGTATTCAACCTTGAAAGGGGAGGCTTACGTAGGTATCTTTATTGATACGTGGACACCCGAAGGATACATAGCAAGCATGGAACTGAAATTCAAAGAAACTCCGGTGGCTTGTGAAAAACTGGTTCGTCGCCACGTAGAACCGTTAATGAATACCGTATATTACGTGGGGCAGTCTTACCCCGACATCTTCTCACGCAAGGTGGTTTCTACCGAATTTACACTGCCCGAAGGAGCTAAGAATGTACGTTTGAAATACATCGTTACCGGTCATGGAGGACATTCGGGAGGCGACGAGTTTGTACCGAACCGCAACATCCTTTCAGTAGATGGGAAAGAAGTGTATAACTTCACGCCGTGGAGAGACGACTGTGCATCGTTCCGCCGCTTTAATCCGGCTACGGGAGTATGGTTAATCAAACGCTTGGCGGCTTATATCGGTGAGAAGGGATATGAGACAAAAGAAGTAGAAGAACCATTGGCTTCGTCCGACTTGTCTCGCTCTAACTGGTGTCCGGGTTCGGATGTTGTCCCCGAAGAAATTCCTTTGACAGGTTTGCAAGCCGGTAAACATACTTTCACGGTAGATATTCCGGAGGCACAACCGGTAAGTAATGATGAGCTGAACCATTGGTTGGTTTCTGCATATTTGGTATGGGAAGAATAAATCGGATTTGCCAATAAATCCTCTTTGAAAGAATCCCCCTTATTTGCTTTATTGAACTGGGTAAAGTTTTCGTAAGGCAAATAGGGGGATTCTTTTTTTTCTGATATAAGAGCCTGTTTAAATTTTCCAATAAGTTGTTTTTATCAGCTTCCCTTTGAGTTTGTTTCCGGTCTGTTTTCCCGTTTTTACTCGTCAGATAGCCCGCTATCCTCCTCGCAAAAACAAAAAAACATCCTCGAAAACAATTCTCAAACTAAAGCCGAGCAAAATTTAAACAAACTCTAAGAGCCAGTTTTAAACAGGTTCTAAAACATCAGGCAAGTTACAGATTGTAATTACTATTTCATTGGGTAGGGATTGGTAAGTGTCAATTTGATAGCCTATTCCCGGTAGTTTCATGTAAAAATACGTTTTTTGTTTTCTCTTATACCTTGAAAACTTCTTTTAAGGGAGCGTAGTGTAAATTGAACCCTTGCATGAATTTTTTTGTTTAAGAATATGAGGGATGAGTCAGTTTCTTTATCGGAAAATTTAAATAAGTTCTAAACCTTTTGTTTTAAGTTATTGTTCTTTATGGAATTTTCAACGTATGGTAAGGTATTGGTGCTTAATTAAATTCGTAAAAAAATCATGTTATCAGAGTTAATTTAAAACGTAGAATAGATGAAATTGAAAATACATATTTTTGTCGTAATGACAGTTCTATGCCTGTTTTCCTGTACCCGTCGGGGAAGTGGTGGTTATAGTACGTCATTGTTGATGCTTGAGGATTCGCTGAATGCCATGCCTGAAAAGTATCTGAATCGGATCATTGATATCGATACAGCTTCTTTGAACAAAGCCGATAAAGCACTTTACTATGCTTTGTTGGTTCAGGCTAAGGCGCTTGTTCCCGATACTCCCCTGCAACTTTCAAACCAGTCGGACGAAGCGTTATCCTATTTCTTGGGGCAAAAAGATTCTGCCCGCCTGTGCAGTCTGTATTTCTCTTTGGGGAAAGTTTATGCAGACAACTATGCGTTTTTCAGAGCCAATAGCAGTTATAATCAGGCCGAAAAGTATGTAAGAAATGACAGCCGGATGCTTTTTTCCATCAAATTGGGAGAAGCCTCTATTTATCATTTTAAAATGATGTATCGGATGGAAGAAGAATGTTTGCAGCAAGCCCTGCACATTGCGGTTCTGTTAAAAGATTCTGTTCTTACGGCAGAAGCACTGCACGAGTTGGCGAAACTTCATCTGACGGAGAATAATTATTCCGAATCCGACAATTACTTACGCAGGGCATTGCAACTGTTGCCTTCCCGTAAATCGGCGTTGCGTGCTGAGTATTATAAAGATTTAGGCAAGATTTATTTGGCTATGAACAAGCTCGATTCTGCCTTATATTATGTCGATATCGCTTTACAGAATGATAGCTCATTTAATTTTAAGCTGTCGTGTAACCTGATTCAAGGGAATATTTTTTTGAAAATGCATCGGCTTAATGACGCCGAGCGGATTCTGATGCAAGACATTGACAAACTTCCTTTGAACTGGAAACGAGATACTTATTATAAAATGTCATTGCTGAAGGATGCCGAGAAAGATTATCAGACGGCTTTTCTTTATGCGAAGAAAAGTATTGGTTGCAGAGATTCGCTGGATATGAACAACAAGATAGGATATATCAGTAATCTGAATGCCTTTCAGGAGCACGACCGTCAGCAGCAGAGGATTGTCCGTATCAACATGGAACTTGCCGAACAGAAACTGGCTTATTACAAGCTGGCTGTGAGTTTGTTCTTGATTCTTGGGGTGGGAATCTTGATTGTGTACCGTGTGAAACGGGCGAAAAGAAAAATCGAGGTGACGCTGAAAGAAAAAGAAGAGATTATGGTCGATCTTCAGAATAGCAGGTGTGAGGCAGAACATCGGTACCAGCAGGAAAAAGATGACCGTGAAGCCCTTGAGGTGGAGTCGCTTAATCAGCGCACGGAGTATTATAAGAGGCTCAATGCGCTTACAGTCCCGATTTTGATAAAAAGTCAGAACTCGCAGGGCTTTATGCATCTGAAAAAAGAAGACTGGGATATTATAGTCCAGAACACCAATGCTTGTTTCAATAATTTCACGTATCGTTTGAAAGAAGCGTTTCCGCAGTTGACGTCAGAGGAGGTACATTTTATCTGTCTGTTGAAAATGGAGCTGCCACTGTCTCTGCTTTCGGATGTATATCATATTGCTAAGGGGAGCATTTCGAGAAAGAAAATGCGCTTGAAAGAAAAGATGAAAATCGAGAACATGACGCTCGATGATTTTATCAGACAATTTTGATATCCCCCGAAAACGCTACCGTTAGCGTGGGTTATCCCATGCGGTAGAGTTGACCATTTCTATTCGAAAGGCTGACCGGTTCTTCCGTTAGAGTTTTTTCATCCTCCTGCACTAATCGTAAAATGCTTGAAACGAGCTTTTTATGAGCTTGAATAAATTCAAAATTTTCTGCCCGCAGGTGTCATGGATTAAGTATTGGCTTTAACGGAAGGATGGGGGCAGACCGTTTTTCCGGGGAAATACAAATGGGTGTGTTGGTTGATGGCGTATATTGCCTGTTGGGGTAATGTACACGCTTGTCTTGTGTAATTATCTACATATTAGTGTTTTATGAAATTTATTTGTCTATCACGGTTTTTTCTTTCTTCATGTAAGGGGGCGTAATTTTGCACCCGTAATTTATTGAAACAGGCTTTTAGGAGAATCCTACCAAATATAAGAGCCTGTCGTACATTTGTACGTTTGTTAAAAGTTTGATAATTTAGTTCTTTGAATAGGCATGGACAAAGACCGTAGAGCTTGTGGTTATGGAAACCGTTTTAAACGTTCAGTCCCCATGCCTTTACATCTGAAATCTGGATAGTTCGTTGGGACTTATGATCCCGTGTTAGCGACGATAGGTTACAAGATGTATTCAATCAAATTAAAGACGTTATGACTTACATTGGAATTGACATCAGCAAGGACAGCTTCGTAGCTGCTTTTCCGACAGTATCGGGTTATCAGACCCAAACTTATCCTAACACCGTAAAAGGTATCAGGAAGTTCATCGGCTCGCTTTCCGTAACAGAACATCATTGTGTGATGGAAGCCACCGGCAATTACGGTTTTCTGCTTCTTTATCTGCTTGACAGGCAGGGAATAGCTGCCAGCATGGTAAACCCCAAACAAATCAAGCACTTTTCACGCATGATGATGGCCGTCACCAAGACCGACCCCAAAGATGCCTGCATGATTGCCATGTACGGAGAGAAGATGAATCCTCGTTTACAAGATGCCTTCAGAAACCGTCATTTGCTGAAGCAGAAGAAAACGATTATCAGGCAGTTGAAGAAACAGCTTACCGCGAGCAGGAACTTGAGAAGTTCTCTCGTAGTGCTTCCATTCCAAGACAAGAACGGGATGAAAGCTTTGGACAAGACTATTTCTTTTTTGGCAAGCCAAATCGAGTCTTTGGAGTCTGAACTTGCAGACTTGGCTTCATCTGAGTTTGACAGGCAGGTTAAACTACTCACATCCATCAAAGGGATTGGTATTACTTTGGCTACAGCCTTGATTGTCGCTACCGGAGGATTCTCCTATTTCAACAATGCAAAGCAGGTTTCCCGTTTTATCGGGATATGCCCGACCTACCAGCAGTCCGGAACATCCGTGCACATCAAAGGCGGGATTAACCGCAATGGGGATGCGAGCCTGCGTTCACTGCTTTATGTCGCTTCGTGGTCGGCATTACGTGGTAACACAACTTGCAAAGAGTGTTATACGAGATTGAAAGCCAATGGGAAGCCTTCTAAGGTAGCTCTTATTGCTGTTGCAAACAAGCTCGTCAGACAGGCATTTGCTGTAATCAAGTCAGATGCACCGTATGTGGATGGATTCGTTTCTACCCAGCAAACGAAATAACCTAGGGTGGAATTTTTATACTCATTTTATTTGCTTATTAATATAGTTCGTTTAAATTTTCCAATAAGTTGTTTTTATCAGCTTCCTTTTGAGTTTGTTTCCAGTCTGTTCTTCGAAAACAATTCTCAAACTAAAGCCGAGCAAAATTTAAACGAACTCTAAAAGCGATGCAAAAATTAATGTTTATTCCCAGCATGATTTGTTACATGCTGGCGTGTTATTTCCCTTCATTTATCGTAGAAGGAGAAGGCTATCCGGAAGTGGGAGGCTGGTTTCTTTCTCTTTTCGGATGGGTGGGCTTGGTGATGGACAGCAGTTTGTTGAGCCTCTTCTATTTTTCATGGTTTGCTAATGTTACTTACCTCTTTGCTATAATTAGTTTGTTGCATAACCGGTCTAAATCTTTCCACATTTGGATGGTTTGTACGTTTGTATTAGGGATGAGTTTTCTGTTCTGTCCTTCGGTCATAAAAGACGAGTCGGGACAGATGTTTGCCATCGATTCGATGACTATCGGGTATTACCTTTGGATAGGCAGTTTTTTCTGTCTTTGGATGGGCGGATTATGTGCCTTGAAGCGGTGAGAACAAAAGAATGTTTTATTTGTTATAATGACATAATGTTTACGTGCCTTTATAGATTAATGTAAAAATGAAAGAATTTATCCGAATGCTTAAAAGTTGGGACAATTGGTCCGGTCGGGCGTGTCGTAGAGAATACTGGATGTCTGTACTGATTCTTGTAATCTTTATTTTTGCGGCATGTGCTCTCGATGCTTTGGCAAATACAAAATTTATGTTTGTCGGAGTTTTGTTCCTCTTTTGCTTGATTCCGAGTTATGCTGTCAGTGTAAGGCGGCTGCATGATATAGGAAAAAGCGGCTATTGGTTGTTCATTAACTTAGTGCCTTTCGGATGTTTTTGGTTTTTATATTTAGTGCTTCAAGATAGCGATCCCGGGAGGAATCGCTATGGGATAAATCCTAAAGAAATTAAGAGCCTGTTTTAATTTTCCGATTAAGTGTTTTTATCCGCTCCCTTTCTGAGTTTGTTTCCGGTCTGTTCTTCGAAAACAATTCTCAAACCGAGGCAGAGCAAAATTTAAATAGGCCCTGATTGAAATTGGATTTGTGGTATTTAAGAAAGTTAAAATGTTTTGCTGTCCCCTTAATCAGTTTGTACTGATGCAGGGGACAGTGTTTTTTATGGCTCCTGTTTGCGGGTAGCGATGTATATGCCTGTCAGTATCAATATCATTCCTCCCAGTGCTACGAGGGTTATTTGTTCGTTAAGAACTGCATAAGCTCCCAGCATGGTAGCAAGCGGATTCAGATAAAGATAATTGGAACTCTGTATGACTCCCATTTTGCTTACTACTATATTCCATAACAGATAACAGCCTAATGATGCTGCAATCCCAAGAAACAGCAAATTCCCTAAAATGACCGGAGTTACTAACAGGTCGAAATCCATGAACAAAGGTTGGATTAAAAACACGGGCAATATGGTTAAGATGCCATAGAAAAACACTTTGCGCGTTATGAATATCGAAGAATAGCTGTTGGTTATCCGCTTGATTATTAAGCTGTATACGCCCCATAAAAGAGATGCCGATAAAGCCAAGAAGTCGCCTGTGGGAGATAGTTTGAGCACAACGTTTCCGTTAAATATAACCAACCCTACTCCTAACAGTGCGGCTAAAGAGCCGTAAACGAATCTTTTGGTAAACTTCTCGTTGCGCGTACACAATACGGTTAGAATGGTTGCTGATAGTGGCGAGGTGCAAATAATAAAAGACACGTTAGATGCTTGTGTCATCTGTAAAGACAGGTTTTGCAGGAAGAAGAATAGCGAACCACCGGTTATTCCGCCGGCCATCATATACAACTCATCTTTCCAATTATCTGCGAATAGCTTTAGCGGAGAAATCGTCCAGATGCCGATATAGGCTAACAAGAAGCGGTAAAAGAAAACATCTTGAGGGGAAAGTCCGTAGTTGATGAGTATTTTGGTAGAGATAAAAGTTGTGCCCCAAATAAATACAACTGCAATAGCAATCAGTTGATAATACCTCTGTTTCATTTCAAAAAAAGATGTGAGTCGTTTGTTTTTTCGTGCGAAAATATGTCTTATGCGTAAAATAATCAATCAGAATACTTGAAATGTACATGATATAAAAAGTTATATCATTGGTTTATAGTTATTTAATAATTTTATTTGTACATCTGTTTAGATAGGATTTAATGGAAAAAAGATTGGTAGTGATTCTTGGAGGCCGCTTCGTTTGTATATTGAAGCGACCTCCGGAATCACAGTTTATATGAAAAAAGGTAGGGTTTTTATCGGATGATTCCCCGGAAGGTGGATGCAGGCAGTCCGTCGCCATTCACCAGATTAGCCCGGGTAAACGGTTGCCATCCATATCGAACAAACTTCGGATGTTTTACCTTGTCTGTATAGAGGATGACTTTGTTTTTTCTTATTTCGGCTCTGGCAGGGAAATAAAAGCCTTCGTAGGTTGCCACTTCGAAATGCGTAAGCGGTTTCCCATCCGAAGTGTGTAAGCCTTCGCCGTAAGCAAACTCTACCACTACGGTATCGTTTTCCAGTGTGGCTCGTTTGAATAGAGGCCCCGACGGTACTATCGCTTTGCCATATTCGCGGCAAAGCGCCCATCGAGCCAAGCGTTCTCCTATCGGTCGTTTGTCGGTAGGATGTACATCAAGAGAATCTCCTTTGTCGGACGAAACAGCCATCCCGGTGTATGGAATATCTTGCATAAGCAGTCGCTGGCTGTCGCGGAACCACGTCCACGAAAGACGGTTAAGGCTGGAGAGCTGAACAAAATAGAACGGCAGTCGTGCATTGTTCCACTGCTTTCTCCATCCTTCCACTAACAGTTTAAACAGCCGGCTGTGTGCCTGCATGTTATGCGCGTTCGATTCTCCCTGATACCAGATAACTCCTTTTATCGGATATTTTTCGAGTGACAGGATACCGGCTTCATACAGGTAACACGGCTCGTACGGATGCCGCTTGAAGGGTGATGTGCTTCGCTTCAGGTTCAGTAAAGCCCGTTCGCGTGCCCATTGCTGGGTAAAGTCGTTGGTCGTCCAGTCTTTGAGGATAGCCGGAAAATTTGCCTCCAATGAAAAACGATCCGTCCATGATTCGGTAGTAGAACCTCCCACGGCATTACAGATGAGTCCGACGGGCACGTGCAGGCTGTCTTGAAGCATCTTCCCGAAGTAATAAGCTACTGCCGAAAAGTTGGCAGCCGAAACAGGCGTACATGTTTGCCATGTCGTTTCTTTGTAATACATCAGCCGGCTCGCCGAATCGATGGCTTGTTCTGTCCATTCGGAAGCATCGGTTTTCCATCTGCCCTGCATGTTAAACAGACGGATGTCCGGATTCGTGGCTTGCGGTATGGCAGACGCCGCGTTCCGGTCTTGTTTCAACATAAATTCCATGTTCGACTGTCCGGAACACAACCAGACTTCCCCCGCTGCCACGTTTCGGAACGTTTGGGAGGTTTCCGGTGTGCTGACCGTCAGCATGTAATTGCTTCCCGCCCGTATCGGGTCTATTGTCACTTCCCATCTTCCATTCTTTCCGGCAGTTGCTGTTTTATGCTGTCCTGCAATCTTTACGGTTACATGAGTCCCCGCATTCGCCATTCCATGTATGCAGAGGGCGGCATCTCTTTGTAACACCATGTTGTCTGAATAGGTGGCGGGTAGTTGTAATCCGCCGTAATTCCCCGTAATGGCAGCATATACGGTCTTTGCCAAAATACCTGCTCCCTCTTCGTTGGGATGAATGGCATCGGGAAACAGATTAGGGAAAGGATAAAGCGGCGTATGAAAATCAATCAGTTCCGCTCCGCTGATTTCCGACACGGTTTTGATAGCCTCCTGTATCTCTTTGTGCCATTGTTGCGTACCCGACATGAAACGTGGATGTCTGTCGCCTATCGGAGTAATGTAAGCAATCAGGATGCGGCATTGCGGATTGACTTCTCTGAACGAATCAATCAGGCGAAGATAATCTTTCACGAAGTTATCTCGATAATCAGGCCAATCACGCGGGTCGGTATCGTTTACTCCCAAATGAATAACAACAATATCTGCTGCAAACCGAAGCGCATTCTGATACTCCTCCTGCTTCCGGTACGGGCGATGCCCCTTTTCAAGCAAGGTAGCTCCCGGTTTCCCGAAGTTGCCCACCCGGAATCTGTCGCCCAACATATTCTGAAGCTGAGCAGGATAAGACATCTTCATTCTGTCAACGATTCCCGTTCCATAGGTAATGCTGTTTCCCACGCAAGCCACCTTGACGGTTTCGTCAGCTTGCGTCCAGACAGTAATCCAAGAACAAAGAATAAGCAAAACAAAGAATCGTTTCATGGCTATTTTTTAATATAAGGAGTGATAATCGTTTTCCAAAGCAGATACCCTTTACCTAACAAGTGAAGTCCGTCGTTCGTATATTCGGTCTTCATCTGACCTTGTTCGTCAGCAAAATGAGAGAACAGGTCAATATAAGTCACATGTTCCTCTTGTGTCATTTGCCGGATAGTCCGATTGATATCCGGTATCATTTGCCAGCGCGAAGTGTGTCCCTCAAACATCTTGTAATGGGGAGTAACAGGAAGTAAGCTCTGTACAAAAAGTTCGGTATGTGGAGACTCAGCCTTTACTTTCCTGACAATATTCCGAATACCTTCCGTTATATTGTTCGCCGACTCTCCTCTCGGCACGTTGTTGATTCCGATAAGTAAGAATATCTGTGCGGGCTGCCCCTTGAGCAACACCGAAAGTCGGTCGTAAACACCTTCGGTGGTATCTCCGCTGATTCCCCGGTTTTTTACATGCGGATTATTGAACAGTTCGCTCCATTCTCCCCCGTCCGTAATGCTGTTTCCAACAAATAAAATATCATCGGCAGATACGGGTAACTGTTCAAACAATGTAGCCCGCTGATAGTAATATGTAGAATATTTCGGGGTGGCTTGTCCGAAAAGCGAAATATTGGCAGCAAGGCAACACAGGAGGAAAATAAGTTTTTTCATTTTCGAAAAGATATTTAGGGAAAAGCAAAAGAGTATCCTCACAAACTTAGGGAGGATACTCTTTTTCAAAGGACTACTTAATTAATTCTCATATCCGGGAGTTTGCTTCAGCGCTTCATTTTCTCCCAAAGTATTTTCATCAATCGGCCATAACAGGCGTGAAGCATTTGCGTTAGAATATTTCGTAGCATATTCATCACCCATCAGTCGGATGTCATACCATCTCTTTCCTTCGAACAAGAATTCTCTCATCCGTTCTTTCAGGATTGCTTCGAGCGGGTCTGCGTCACTTCCTACAAAGCGGTTGTCAGTGTAGAATGCAGCATCCGTATCGTTCGGATATGCCACTTCTGCTCTGTGGGCATTGAAATATTCTGTTCCGTATGCACGTTCGCGTACTTCGTTGATTTCTGCTGTGATATCTTCTCCCAAGAATGCTTTTGCTTCCGCAAGAGCTAACAGGCAGTCGGCATATCTGTAGATGGGATAATCATCAAGCCAGCTTCGGGTAGCGTCACCTTCCAGCAATACACCTTGAAACTTATAAGGTATCGGTGCGCTGAATGTAATCTCTTTGGTATTTTCATTTTGTTGATATATACCTTTGATTGAATAACCTTTTCGGGTATCTCCCTCGCGGAACAGCTTGGTGTACAGTTCCTGTTCAACTTGGTAACGGATAAGACCGTTCATATCAGACATATCCGTTTGGCTCAGCGGGGTTCCGTTTTCATCACAATAAGAAGCAAAGAAGTTCTGGTTCATAACCATATTCAGTCTGTACTGGTCGTTCCACATCGTGTATTCGTTTCTTCCGTTGTGGATGGTGAAGATGATTTCTGAGTTCTCTTTGTTGTCATAAGCGAATACTCTGCTGAAATTGCTCTGCAATGTAACGTTGGCATTCTTTACGCTTTCCAATGCGTTTTTTGCCGTCGTGTAGTCGGTATTGCCTCCTCCCATGTGTCTGCCGCTCCACAGATAGACTTCTCCTTTCAGCATCATGGTAGCTGCTTTAGACCAATAACATTTGCCGTTTTTGAAAGAGTAATCATCGCCGAACGCATCTTCCGAACTTTGAATATCGTTCTTGATTTGCGTCATCACCTCGGTTGCGGGCGAAGCTGCTTTACTCATGTTTCCGATGTTGACAGAAGTTCCTTCCGTATAGTCAAGATGAAGAATAACATCACCCCATGAACGCAGCAGGTGGAAGTAAACGTATGCTCTCAATCCGTATGCCTGTCCCAGATAGTAGCTTCTGACATTGTCTGCCAATAAACCGGTTGATTCAGTATGGCTGATCATCAGGTTTAACTGGTTGATGATGGTATAAAATTCACCGTAGTTGCTGATTACCGGATTGGCGGCATTCAGTGTGTTGTCAATCATTCGTTCTACACCTTGTGTAGCTTCGCCGGTAAACGGATTGGTGTTGTAAATATCGGCACGCGGTTCTCCCAATTCGAAGATGGTGTACGTCCGTTCACGAAGCAAGCCGTGAAGACCCACGTTGAAGGCTTCGAATTGAGCTGCATCTTGCCAGTAGTTTGCATCCGTAATGCTGCTGACCGGTTCCATGTCCAGACATCCGGAGAAAGATGTAGCGATACATCCTGCTAAAATATAATTGAATATCTTTTTCATAACTTGTAGTAATAATTTAGAATGTTACAGATAAACCAAACAATACGGTTCTCGGAGTAGGATAACGTCCGTTATCAATACCGCGACCATAAACAGTTGAGAGTGCCGGTTCGGGTGATACACCGTCATAGCCTGTAATGTAGAACAGGTTCTGTCCGGTTACATATACTTGTGCATCGGTCATTCCCGCTTTGCTTATCCATTTTTTCGGCAGGTTATAGCTTAATGTAATCTCGCGCAGTGCCAAGTAGTCACCCTTTTCATAGAAACGTGAACTGTTGTTGTCTACTGCCGTATTTCCGTTATTTGAACGGGTAATGTTTTTCTTGTTCAACTGGTCGGCGTAAGTAAATACCGGAAGGTCGGTGTCAGGATTGGTTTCACTCCACATGTCGTGAACTTGCGTAATGATGTTAAACTGTCCCTGATACTGTCCGAGTGAGCGGGCTTTCAAGTCATTATAAATCGTATGACCCAAAGCGTAGTCGAAACGTGCGTATAATGACCAGTTTTTATATGAGAGGGTAGTTGAAAGTCCACCGGTTACTTTCGGGAAAATGTTTCCTACCACATCGCGGTCGAGGCTGTTGATTTTTCCGTCTTGGTTGATATCTTTCCAGCAAACGTCTCCCGGTTCGATGGGTTTCCATCCATCCGATTCGGCGTAGGTCACTCCCGTGTTCGGGTTGATTTGGTCTGCCATGCCCGGTCCGTAAAGGTTGGCAACTTCATCGATAACCATGTTGGCGTTAGCACGTACATCGTCCCAGTCTCTGAATACGTGATGTTGTACGTAACCTACCAAGTCGCCTAACTTACCACCTTCTCTATAACCGCCAATCCATTTGGTAGGAGTGGTTCCGGTTTCGAGGTCGTACGGTCCGGCTGCAACTTCGTATCCGTCTATTTGGTTAAACGGTTTGTCGCTTGTAGGAAGTTGCAAAACCTTGTTCGATACAGAGGTAAGGTTTGCCGAAACTTCCCAGTTGAACCCGTCGGGATTAGAGAGGATGTTTGCTCTTACTTCCATTTCGAAACCAGAGTTGCGCAGTTTACCCAAGTTGGTCTTCATGCTTGAGAAACCGGTATATGCCGGCAGGTTCACATCAGTAAGCAAATCATCGGTAGTTCGGTTATAGTAGTCCAAAATAAACGCCAAGCGGTTGTTGAAGAATCCTAAGTCCAAACCGGCTTCGAACGAGCGGCTCTGTTCCCATCTCAAACCGGTGTTTATCAACGTTGAGTTGTAATATCCGGTTGCACCGTTGTAGTTACCGGCTCCGATTTGTCTGTAAACTCCGTAAATGTCGAAGTTTCCGATTCCGTTTACGTTACCGTTTACACCGTAACTCAAACGCGGTTTGATGTTGCTGATAACATCGGCTACTTTAGATTCTTTCCAGAAATCTTCTTCAGTAACATTCCATCCTACGGAAACACCCGGGAAGAAACCCCAACGGTTGTCTTTCAAACGTGAGATACCGTCGTAACGTGCTACCAATGATACGAGGTATTTCATTTGATAGTTGTAATTCACACGTCCGAATACGGAAGCAATACGATATCCCGTCTTGTTTGAAGTGGTATAAGTACGTGTTGCTCCGGCGTTCAGCGTCGGGATGTCGTCGGTCGGTGAATTTTGGGTTCTTGCCTCCATTGTAAATTCATTATACCCGAAATATTCACTACCTAACATGACATCCAAGTTATGGCTGTCTTTGAACGTGTCGCGATAGTTCAACGTTCCGTTGACCTGTATCTGGGTGTAACGCTGTATCTGCGCAGTTGCTTCGCGCGTATTGGTCGGGTCAGCCGATGTTTGGAATTGGTAGGACTTGTTAAACGATTCATACTGGTAGTCATAATGATAGAGAGATGAGTTGCCGCTCAATGTCAGTTTCTTGGGGATGATGTCCAAATCGAATCCGAAATTGTAAGTTGCCTTGCGCGTTCCGTCTTCGCTGGTAAGCCTTTCTCTGTAATATTCCGGATTACCGTCGCCTGTATTCCATCCTGATGCCGGTGTGCCGTCTTCGTTATACGGATTCCATGTAGGACGTTGTGAGCGCGTACGGTAGAATAATTCGTATGAACCAATCCACAACGACGGCTGTTGAGACCATGTATAAGTAGCTCCTCCTTTTACATTTAAGAAGGGGAATATCTTATACGTTCCGCTGACAGAACCGTTGAAACGCTTGTAGCCTGTTCCCTGAATCTGGCCATCTTCCTTATAATATCCCATGCTGGCGATGTAAGTACCCTTGTCGTTACCGCCGGTGATGTTGATGTAATGGTCTTGGGTCAGCGCTGTTTTGTCGAACACGGCATCGTCTAACATGCCGCTGTAATCCTTGTAAAGCAACTGTTGTCCTTCGTAGTACGGGTCATCCATAACCAGCCATCCTTCATTCTGGAGGTGAGAGTTTTCGCTGGTAAGGTATTGAACATCAATCAAGTTGTTTTGCGTACCGTAACCCGTTTGCGTATCTACGCTGGCAGCACCCGGCACGTTGTTGGTATACCGCTTGTAACCCAAACGGTTATAGTAGATATAATCGTGTGCGTTACAGAAGTCGTACCCCATGCGGGCAAAGTTTACACCTAATTTGAATTTATAGTTTACAGTAGCTTTCCCTTCTTTTCCGCTTTTCGTTTCAACCAAGATAACACCTCCGTTGGCACGCGCTCCGTAGATAGCTGTTGAGGCAGCATCTTTCAATACCTGTATGGATTCGATGTCTGAGGGGTTGATGTCGCTCATGCTGTCGCGGATAATACCATCGACAACGATTAATGCTCTACTGTTTCCACCCGTAATGGTTGCACCGCCTCGAAGGGTAATATCAGGTTCTGCACCCGGCTGTCCGGTGGTGTTTACTACACGCAGACCGGTTACCGAACCTTGCAGCGCCTGTCCTACGTTACTCATCGCCGCGTTTTTGATAACTTGGTCGTCCATTTTAGAGATGGCGGTAGTCAATGCCGCACGTTTTTGTGAGCCACCGTATCCGGTTACCACCACTTCGTCAAGAATCTCTGTATCTTCTTTTAATACAATGCTGAGAGGTTCGCCGTTCCAAACCATCGATTGGGTAGCATAACCGATAAATGAAATTTCGATAACGTCCCCTTTGTTTACGTTCGACAAGGCGAAATTGCCATCCAAATCAGTTATCGTACCGTTTGTTGTTCCTTTTACTACAACCGAAGCACCGATAACCGCTTCACCTGTTGCGTCTTTCACAATACCTTGACATGTGGCGGCCTGTTGTGTGATGCTGACTGCCATCTCGTCGTTAGTGGGTGTAGCGTTGACTATCCCGGTAGATATGCTACCTAAAAACAGCAACATGCTAACTGACTTAAATCTTTTATTCATACTTATTGAGTGTATTAGGTTAAAACTCATGATTGGTGTCTTGCCGAAACGTTAACAAAAGGTCAACTTTATAAAAACTGGGTTTGACAGGGCAAATATATAAATATATTTTCATAACGAAGAATATTTTGAAAGAATATTTTATTAACAACCCAACTTTTTATGTTTTACATTTTTTATTAGGGCGTTTGTATATGTTTCATTTTAGTTAATAGCTTATTTTGTCAGAATGTAATTTTGAAATTTATGGCTGTGAAAATGTTACTGTTGTTTGAGAGCCATGATTTAACATTTAAAGAGAAGGTTGGCTTTTGGGGAGCGATGGCTTTCGTTTGTCGGATTAGGAAAGCGGCTATTGGTTTATCCCGCGAAACGCTACGGTTAGTTTGGGGTATTTCATGCGGATAAGTCTTCCGGTTTTACCCATAGGGATGACTTGCTTTTCGAATAGAAATTTTAATACTTTTGGAGGCTGAAAAGTAACAGTCTTTATATATAAGGTATTGTTGCGTATTTGTTCAATCAGAATCTAAGGCTGAAAGTAACAATCTTTGTGTGCAAGAACGATGAATGTAAAAAAAACGGCAGGTAAAAAAGCGCTGTTTTTACCTGCCGCAACTGATAAATAATTACTAATGCTAAGAGCTCGTTTAAATTATCCAATAAGTTGTTTTGGGCTTCTTATTCTCGGATAATGTCTTTCAGCTTTATACTTTGGAAAGTCATGTGGGCTACACTGCTTTCATACAGTATGCCTATGGTTTCTTTGTCAATCATGGTAAGACATGAATAACCCCAGTTATACCCTTCGTCTAACAGGAGTTGATGTTCCGCGCTCCAAGTTTTTCCTCCGTCGGTACTGATTTTGATGGTCATATCTTTTCGTTCGCTGGTAGAGTTGGGGTTCGAGAATATCAGCAAGTCTTTGCCAAGCGCGTTGTCTTTGGCTTTTACACTGATGAGGCTCGCCATACATACCGGTTCAATCAGTGCCGTGCGTGAAGACTCGTGTTCTTTCCACGTCTTGCCCAAATCGGTGGTAGTATATACAGCCCGGCTTCCGCCCCGGTTGTCTCGCATGTTGAGCATGAGCGTTCCCGGTTTCACTTCGGCAACTTGCGCTTCCGTGGTGTTGGTGCGGGCATGGTTGTGGATGTGCCATGTAGCTCCCCGGTCTTTGCTATACATGATGCCGGCGTTCGGGATGCGCGTTTTGTCGATATACTGTATCGGGAAAACCAATGTACCGTCTTGCATGGTGATTCCTCTTCCCGGCCCTTGTAACAAGAAGTACCATTCGGGCTGTTTTACCTGTTCGGTAACGTTGATGGGTGCCGACCATGTTTTGCCATCGTCCGTGCTCTTCGCCATTACCAGTTGCGCCGTATGGTTCAAATCCATGCCCGGATGCGAACTCCACCATGCGCGCTGGTTGCCCATGCCGTGTGTCCATGCCGCCACAATCCAAACCGTATTGGTTTTGGTATCTACCAAGATAGAAGGGTCGCCCACTCCGTTTTGAGCCGCCGGCAGTCCGTCGTATTCACCAAACGATAGTGGCAGACGCATCTTTTCCCACGTTTTTCCTCCGTCGGTACTCCGGCTCAAACCAATGTCGATATGCTCCTGCAAATCTACGCTGCTGTTATAACGTACGTCGTACACGCCCAAAAGCGTACCCTTGTTGGTCGTAACCAATCCGGGGATACGGAAAGCCGCCGAACCGTCATCGCCGGCATGACGCACGCCTACGCCCATTCTTCTCACCACTTTGCCTTTGCTCATGTCTTTTACGGGAATAGACTTGCCGTCGGCTTCGATTTGCGAGATTTGCGCATAAACTTTGGTGTGCAGCGAAGCCGAAGGTTTCATCTCGATGCTCACCCAAAAGAAGTTATATCCGGGGAACAGTTTTTGGTTTCCTTCCAGCTTCACGGTGTTCGAAGTAGGAGATACCTCCGATTTTTTTACGGAATAAGACGGATTTGCCGCCAGTGTACGTCCGGGGTTATTGCTTGATATGTATTCTACCGGAGCAAAGCGTTTCTTTCCTCTGTCTTGCGATGCTTCGGTGCCGCCATAATACAGTTTTACCGATTTTATCTGTGAGGTCGGTACTTCTTTGTCGAACGTCAGGGTAACGTTATCCAGCGTTTGGGTCTGCTTGGCATCGAGACGCATGTAAAGTAATACATTGTCATTCCGCTCTATCAGGATGGGCACTTGAGGAGCTTTGACAAAAACCGTGTCGGATGCCTGTAAGCCGATAAATGAAAACAATCCGAGTAGTAGGGATAATAGTTTCTTCATGGTGTTGCAGTATGATTAGATTTTTATTTTACCGATAAGTTTCTTTATTTTTCCCTCGCCGATGATGGGAGCATGAGGGTCTTCGGGGAAAGCAATCAGAAATTCTCCCGGGCGGAGCGTTACGCAGGCGGTAGGCTTGTCAGCGTACAGCGCACAGTCGCCTTCCTTTTCGTAAGGCTTGATTTCGTGGGTAAGGTCTTCTATCGCTTTCCACCCGATGGTTTCCGTTCCTTCAAGCAGCAGGTGGATGTCAATGTAATCGCGGTGCAACTCCAATACTTGTTTATCGGCAGGTACACATTCCGGATTGATATGGTTAATAAACACGTCGTCTCCCTGAACTTCGATGCGTCCGTATTCGGCATTCAGCAGGTCGTGAGTCTTGACGTAATCGAAAAAAGTTTTGAAAAGCGGATGTAACGCCTCTATTCTATCACTGTGAGTCAGGTTTGAAACTATCATAATGATTCGTGTATGTATAGGTTTTTTTATTCAACATTATCTGTTTTTGGGCGTAAGAAGTAAAGCTGTGCGCAAAGTGCCGCAGCCACTACAATCGCCAGCATGGCAAATCCCATTCCCAAGTTGCCGCCGTCGGTCCACTGTCCCAGCAGGTCGGTGATAAGAGCCCCCGCAAATACGCCCGTCATGTTCATGATGCCGTATGCCGTGGCGCGTTGCCGGGCAGAAACAAACTGGCATAGGATAGGCATGTTATTCGCATCGAAGATTCCGTAACCGATACCGAATAGCAATCCCGCACCGATGACGGCAACGATGTGATGTCCGAATCCGAGCAGCAACAGCGAAGGAATGGTCAGCCCAAGTCCGATAGCTCCGGTGTAGACACGTCCACGCAGGTTCTTCTGTACCCAGCGGTCGGATAAACTTCCGCCCACTATCACACCGATAAACGAAGACACGGCGATGGTAATGGTCGAAATCGGTCCGGCTTCAGCCATCGGGAGATTCAGGTTCTCGGCAAACAGCGTGGGAAGCCAGTTCTTGGTAGCCCATCCCGGCAGGCTGGGCGCAGCGAAATAAAACAAGATAACCCAGAAAGCCACGTTGCCGAACAGTTTCTTCAAGCCCTTTCCCAGACTTTCTTTCTGAGGAGACTCTGCAAGCGGTTTGTCCGGGATGACTTCCATTTTCTTATCTTTTAAGAACAACATCAGTATGACCGCGTATGCAATTCCGATGATTCCGAACCAGTGGAAAGTAGTGTGCCAAGAAAAAGCAGCAGCCACCGTTGCCCCGAATCCTCCAATCGCCTGTCCCGTATAAAGTCCGGTCATGTGTATTCCCACGGCAAGCGAACGCGAACGCCCTGTATGATAATCGGCGATGAGTGAAAGTCCGGCAGGTATGTACAGCGCTTCGCTGATACCCATGATGGCACGCAGCCAGAATATCTGATGATATGTGTCGGCAATCCCCATCAGGTAAGTCACTCCCGACCACACGAACAAACTTCCTACTATCAGCCATTTTCTGTTAAGACGGTCGGCTATCATCCCCGCAAAGGGACTCATGATACCGTAAATCCAAAGAAATACAGCCATCAGCCTTCCGAAATTGGTTGCAGATTGTAGTTCCACGATGTCTATCTGCATGGCGTCTTTCATGGTACTCAGCATTTGCCGGTCCATATAGTTTAACAGCGCTACGCCCCACAATAAAGCCACTACAACCCACGGGTAAATTTTGGTATTTTTCATGTCGTATCAATTTTCTGTTTACAAAATGGAACTTGCCGGATTATTTTCCGGCAAGTATTTCTTGGCATAAAGTATATGCTTTGGTCATCATTCGAGGGATATGGAATGGCCCTTTGAACAGATTGCCTTTTGCCGGTTGTGCCACCGAACCGTCGCGATGCAGGTAACCATACCATTCGCCGTATTCATGGTCGGGGAAATGAGCGTATGTCCATTCGCTGATTTGACGGTGCATCTGCAAGTATTTCGGGTCTTGAGTGAGTTTATAAGCATATAGCGTAGCGATGATTGACTCGGTTTGAGGCCACCAGAACTTCATATCCTGCGAATAGTCTTGTGCGGGCAAGTTCTTGCAATCCCGGAAGTTGATGATACCGCCGAACTCTTTATCCCATCCCCATTCCCATGACCAGTCGAGAATGGTGAGTCCTAAATCAATCAACTCTTTGTCGTTGCCACGGTCACGTGCCACATCGAAGAGGAACCAAGACGTTTCGATACAGTGCCCCGGATTGATGGTTCGTCCGTTGATGGTATCGATAAATTCACCATTCGGACCTACCGTCTCCAGCAAAGCCTTAAATTCCGGATGGATAAAATAGTTCTTAAGCGCCTGTAATGATTCGTTTATTTGTTGGTCTAATTCTGGGTCACTAATCACTTTTTTGACACAGCTTGCCACATTAATCATAATCATGGTGATAGAGTGTCCCTGCATCTGTACCGTAGGCAGGTATTTGGGTTCCAATATACCCGGAGTATGCAGGAAGCGCCGCATGTCTTTAAACACTTCCAATGCCTTTTGCGCATAGCTTTGGTCTCCGGTAGCCAGTGCATATTCAGCCATGGCAATGGCGGCGAAACTTTCAGAAAATACATATCTTCTCTTTCTCAACGGCGTTCCGTCTGCCATTACTTCGAAATACATTCTTCTGTCTTTGTCAAAACAATGAGCCTCGATGAAGTCGAGTGTACTTTTCGCTGCGTCCAGCCATTCCTGTTTCTGTTCTATGTGATTATAAGCAAAACAGCAGGTAAAGGCAAATCGTCCTTGAAACCATACCGATTTGGTCGAATCCATCAACTCTCCTTTACGGTCAACACACGTGTAAACACCCCCGTGTGTCTTGTCGAGTCCGTGTTCCATCCAGAACGGCATGATATCGTTGAGCATATCTTCTTTATACAGATTAGCCCAATAACTGAGGTAAGAATCAAGGTTCATGGCAGCTTAGAATTTATTGCAACGTTCAAAGAAATTGATAGCTTCCAGTTCCGCCTTCATGCGTGCTTCTTCCTCGTCGGTCATGTTTTGGAACGGCGTGCGGTTTTTACCCAAATCCAAACCGATGAGTTTCATGATACGCTTGCCGGCTACGATATTGCCGCGATAGTGACAGATAACATTGATTACCGCCTGCGAGAAGTTTTGCAGTTCGCGTGCCTTTTCAATGTCATTGTTTTTCCATGCCTCGATGATGCCCACCAAGTTTTTGCCGTTATAGTTTGTAGTGCCGCCTATTCCGCCTTGCGCTCCACCCATGGCCAGTGCCGGAAGAATTGTTTCATCTTGTCCGTGAAGCATGTCGTATTTGCCGTTCTTGTATAAGCGGCATTGGTTATATTCGTAAATGCTTTCGTAAGTATATTTGATTCCGGCGAAATTAGGGATACGTCCGTCTACAGCCTCCAAGAACGCAGGCATCGGGAGGTAAGCGCCGTTGAATGCCGGAATGTGATAATAATAGAAAGGCAGGTTGGGTGCTCCTGCTGCTATCTCTTCACAGTATTTTACCAATTCTTCAATTCGGCCTACTTTGGGGAAAGGAGGAGCCATTGCGCCGATACCCCAAGCTCCGATTTTGTGCGTGTTCGGCAAGCATCTTGCTTGCTTTTACACAACAGCTTCCTACGTGTACGATTACTTTGAAACCTTCAGGAGCGACTTCAATCCATCGTTCAGCCAATTTCATGCGTTCTTCTTCGGTCAGCATGTATCCCTCGCCTGATGAACCGTTAATGAATACGCCTTTCAGACCGTTTTTAGCCAGCATCTGCGCATATTTTTCAATGGGTTCATAGTTCACTTCTCCATTTTCGTAAAAGGGAGTGAACGGAGCATCAATTAATCCAATGATTCTTTCCATAACAGCTTATTTTGTAAATAAATTTATTTAATAAGGCAAAAATAAGGATATTTATTTTATAGTCCAATCTTTTACCTCTTTATTTTTATCTAATTAGGCTTTTTATATCCGGCAAAATAATAATCTCAGGGGTACGGATGCCCGGTTTGATTTCTCCGCATATCATATACAGGCAGTCGTTGTGATACAGCAATATGCCTCCTGCGCGGGCCATTCCGAATGTATTGGGGTGAACTGACCATTTTTTCTGTTTGAAATTAAAGAACAGAACATCATCGTTGAATTTATACCACATCGGATTTTTGCGCATGTAATCTTTATCGGTTTTTCCTTCGATAGCGTTTTTGAAAATGGTGTAATTAACTCCTCCGGTAAGGATGAAATGGGTGGACGTTTGTGTGCCTGCTCCTCCAACCAAGCAACGTTTTTCACCGTCTTCCTCGTTAGGTATTTCCGAGAAATACTCCCATTGATTACGTTCCGTATTAAAGCATAAGATGTCGTCCGACAAGATACTTTCCGTTTCTTTCGTGGGAGCTTGAAATCCTCCTGCCAAATACAAATGGCGACGGTCGTTGACAAGTATCGGCTGGGTTCGTTGCGGTCCGGGATAGGAGGGCAATGTTTCCCATCCTGTTCCTGAATTCAGATTAAACCGGAAGAGTGATTTCCCTTTATTCTGCTGGTTTCCTCCAGTTATGTAAATGACATTGTTTATTGCTGTCGCCGATGCATTGTCGATTGTTTGAGGCAATGAGGGAAGTGTGCGTATGGAAAAACCGCGTTTGTTCTTTTGGGGCTCGATCAGAAAAACGCTCGTAAGACACGAATCGGCATTCATGCCTCCTATGCAAACCAATCCTTGTGTGGTCTCTACCGCACAACCGTATGCCACAGGCAGAGGCAAGTCGGTTATTTGTGTCCACTCCGGAGCCTTTGAGCGTGTGTTGATGGCATAACATTCCTTATAATACACTTTACTTCCTCCGTCGGCGGCCGGCTTGGTGGGAAAATTACATCCTCCGCCTACTATCAGCCAATCTCCTATGAATCCGGCGAAAGGAGCTGAAACACCTTTCTCTATGGGGTAGTTGGGGAGTTGGAAAGAGTTGAAGTTGTCGGCGTAAGCGTATGCTTTCGATAAGATAACAAGGGTAAGAAATAGCATTAATTTTTTCATACTGTTAGATGATTTTTGTGATTTGGTTGCTCTAAAATAATGAAAAAAATCTGTCGGGCGCTCATAAAAGAGATGTTTTTCTATTTTGTGCTTGATAATGAGGTTGTTCTGCTGGCTCTAAAATAATTGTTTTATCCGGACTGACCCGGCTTGAAACGCTATTCGGAGAACCGGTCAACACTACCGCATGAAATGAATAACACTAACGGTTGCGTTTTTTGGGGGATGACGGTCTCTGATTTTTACGTGTGCTTTCGACGCGTGGGAAAGTCTAAATAAGTTCAATTAATGTTTAAATCCGGTTGGTTCGTTTAAGATAATTGTGTATTTTAGCTTCCTCTAACTGCAAAATAACATTTTTATGGTACATAAGTTGATAGAGGAGTTAGGAAGCGGAACGAAAGGTATGATGACCCATAAGCGGATTATTTCTTATCTGATGCATAACCACTTTTCTACGATTCCTGACTTAGCGAAAGAAATTGATTTGAGTGTACCTACGGTAACCAAGTTCGTGATGGAAATGGTTGAATCGGGGTACATTGTCAACTACGGGAAACAGGAAACCAGTGAAGGACGACCGCCTAATGTGTATGGCTTGAATCCCGATGCTGCCTATACCGTGGGGGTAGACATCAAAACGTTTTGTTTGAACATCGGTTTGATGAACTTTACAGGCGATATGGTGGACTGTCAGATAGGGGTGGACTGCCAGCTTGAGAATAACCAGAATGGGTTGGAAACGCTGGTTCGCCATATAACTGACTTTCTTGACAGGCATAACAGCGTGAGAGACAAGATTCTCCAGATCGGTGTGAATATATCCGGTCGTGTCAACCCTGAGCAGGGATATAGTTACAGTATGTTCAATTTCGAAGAACGTCCGCTGTGTGAGGTGCTGAGCGACAGAATCGGCATTCCTGTCAGAATCGATAACGACACCCGTGCCATGGCGTATGGAGAGCTTTTGAAAGGTGCGGTTCAGGGAGAAAAGAACATTGTCTTCATCAATATCAGTTGGGGACTTGGAGCTGCTTTTATTATTGATGGGAAAATGTACGAAGGGCGTTCCGGATTTTCAGGTGAGTTCGGACATTTCAGCGTGTTCGATAATGAGATTATCTGTCGATGCGGCAAAAAAGGATGCTTGGAGACTGAGGTTTCCGGGCAGGCGCTTCACCGTCTGCTTTGCGAGAAAGTAAGAGATGGGCAAAACTCCATTCTTGCGCAAAAGATTCTTTCGGCTACCGATGAAGTGACGTTGGAAGAAATCGTAGAAGCCACCAATAAGGAGGACATGTTGTGCATCGAGCTGGTGGAAGAGATTGGGCGAAAGCTCGGACGGTATTTGGCAGGATTGATTAATCTGTTTAATCCCGAACTGGTTGTCATTGGAGGAAGTTTGGCCCAAACGGAAGATTATATATTGCAACCCGTAAAGACAGCAGTGCGTAAATACTCATTGAACCTTGTAAACCGTGATTCGGCGATTATTTTATCGAAATTGCAAAATAAAGCAGGAATGGTAGGCGCTTGCCTGCTGGCGCGGAATGACCTGTTCGAATTATAATTGCAGGTAAGGAATATTTTATCTGCCTTTTGTTAGACTGACATAAGAGACGTGAGTTCGGGATAAAATTAAAACAACTGACTTTGTTTTAATTTTATCCCGAACTCACGTAAACTCTTTAGAGCGAATCTCAGGGGAGTTGTTGACAAGAAGTTTTTCTTATTCCGCATTGCGAACTTATATGCATGTCCCCACTAAAAAGCTACTGACCCCACTAAAAAGCTACTGACCCGGATTTACACCTCGACCTGCATGAGCATGGTAAATCGGCGAGTTGGACATAAAAAAAGAGAGTTACTTGTTGTAACTCTCTGATTCTTTTCGTGATCCAGCTGGGGCTCGAACCCAGGACCCCAACATTAAAAGTGTTGTGCTCTACCTGCTGAGCTACTGAATCAATCCGTATTGCAGTCATTTCCTGATTGCGGGTGCAAAGATATGTATATTTTTTTAATTGGCAAAATATTGGGTGAAAAATATTTTCTTATGGCTTGATTAAGCAAATTCCAACATCGCTTATCCCCATTAATGAAGGGGTTCTCATTAAGTGGACAATGTGTAGACGAGCGGATGATGGGTGAAGGATTTCAAACGGTTTGTCGTAGACATAGGTATGCTGGTGTAAATTCCCCGTTGTTCCGCCGTCGAGCTGTCTTCCTTCTTCATCTGCAAGATATAAATGTATCGTATCTGTTTCATACGTCAGGCTGTCTTTCCAGTTTTGGCTGACGCTTAACCAGATATCCCGATAGGGATAATTCCCGAAATTTCTTATGTTTATTTCTAACCGATAAGTTTCAGGATGCAAATGCTGAGGGAGTTCATAGCTTAACGTATCTTGTTTATACCATCCTTTCTCAAAAGAGACTGAATGGTATGAACAATATACTCTGTTGTTTTGACAAGCCGTTAACAGGCAGGCAAATAGTAAAGCGTATAATAATAATTTGCCTGTCTGTTTATTAATGAGTTTACGCCTGAACATCCGGCACTGTTTTTGTTTCATTATTCGGCTTTTTGTTTCCATCGTTGTTATTTGCCCGTTTGTTTCCACCGTTACGTTTGTTGTTATTCCGGTTATTTCGGTTAGCGCGCGGTGTTTCGTTACTTGTTGCAGCTGCGGGTTGTTGAGCTTGGTTTTGACGCGGTTGCCGATTTTTGTCTTTGGGCGGATGGTTGTCTGCTTGTGGCTTAGCCTTCGGAGCAGCCTCCTGTTTTGTGGAGACGGAAGGAGGATTGGGTGTTGCCGATTTGTTCTTTTTCTTTCGGTTTTTCCCGTTTTTGCTCTTGTCAAAGCGGGTCAGACTTTCCTGTTCCAGTAAGTCTTTAGACTGTTTGGGCTCTGCGGTAAACTTCTCTTCGAGCAATTTCGCCGGCTTCTCTCCCCGTTTATTCATATTGATTATTTCAAATGCACGTCTTGCCGAAATCGTAGCTTCATTAGCTAAGAAACTCTTGTCGGTACTGTAAGTTACTGTACCTTTTAAAATGTCAGCTTTGAAATAATAATAAGTAGCATCTGCTGTCTCAAGGGTGATTTCTTTGCTTGGCAGACGCTTCAGGCACTCTACATAAGCATCTACTTCGTAGTTCAGACAACATTTCAGTTTGGCACACTGTCCTGCCAGCTTCTGAGGATTCAAAGAAATATCTTGAAAGCGGGCTGCTCCGGTAGATACAGAAACGAAGTTGGTCATCCATGTGGCGCAACACAGTTCGCGTCCGCAAGGGCCTATTCCTCCGATGCGTCCAGCTTCTTGGCGGGCTCCGATTTGCTTCATCTCAATACGTACGCGGAATGTCTCTGCCAATACTTTTATCAGTTGGCGGAAGTCTACGCGCTCATCGGCTATGTAATAAAAGATAGCTTTGTTTCCGTCGCCTTGATATTCCACATCGCCAATCTTCATTTGCAGTCCGAGGTTTTCGGCTATTTTGCGTGAACGTATCATCGTATCGTGTTCGCGCGATTTTGCTTCCTCGTATTTCTCCATGTCTACCGGTTTGGCTTTACGGTACACGCGGCGTATTTCGGCATCCGGCTTGATATTTGCCTTCCGCATTTGCAGGGGAACGAGGCGACCGGTTAGCGTAACCGTACCGATGTCGTGTCCCGGACTTGCTTCCACCGCCACGATGTCTCCTTTTTCCAGATGAAGACGGTTGCTGTTTTTATAGTATCCCTTGCGGGTATTTTTGAACTGAACTTCCACCATGTCTTGCTCTTCCGCATTTCCGGGGATGTCTGCAAGCCAGTCGTAAGTGTTCAGCTTGTTATTCTGTCGTCCGCAGCCGCCGCAACATAAACGGCCGCTTCCGTTTTTTAGTTTAAATTCGTTGTTCATTGTTTCTCTTATTGTTTTAGTTCCACTATAATCCGCAGTGCCAAGTCGAAGAATATCATTTTTGGATTCACGTTTTGTTCTACATGAATCTGGGCTTCTTCCATCAGTGCGGATATGGATAATATATTTCGTTCGTTAATATACGGCGCAAAGCGGGAGGCAAACTGGCTTTCATCGGCGTTGAGATAAACCATTTGCGGAAGGCGGAAGTTGTACATAAAGTTTTCGCGTAACATCCGTTGGCAATACTCCAAGAATGATTTCTGTCGTTCGCGCCCTATGGCTGCTACCTGTTCGCTCCATGCTTTCAGGTTGCGTACGTCACGGCGGTAAGCTGTACGCATCAGTGTGATAAATAGCTCGAAATAGTTCCGCTGCTCTTCGCTCAGCCGAATGTTTTCCATAGCCCTTAGCAGACTTCCGGCAGAGCGGCGTGCGATGTCTTGAGCATCTGTTTGGGGGAGCATGTAGCGCTGTTCCAGATACCCGGCAAGCGTGCTTTCATCAAGCGGACGGAGGTTAATGCGCTGGGTGCGGCTGACGATGGTAGGCAGTAACTGCGACGGGTCTTCGCTTACCAATAAGAATACAGTGTGCTGTGGAGGCTCTTCCAACAGCTTTAACAGCTTGTTGGCACATTCGGCATTCATCTTTTCGGGCAGCCAGATAAGCATTATCTTGTAACCGCCGAGACTGGATTTCAGCGACAGCTTGCGCTGTATCTCGTCGCTTTCGCGGACGTAAATCTGAGGCTGCTGGTTGCCCGCCTCAATCATGTTCATCCAGACACTTAAGTCGGTATAAAGCTGGCGGTGAAGCATTTCGCGCCATTGCGGGAGGAAGTCATCGCATACAGAGTCACGTCCCGCTTTTCGTTTGATAATCGGGAACACGAAATGCAAATCAGGATGAGTCAGCTTATTCATCATGACGCACGACGGACATTCTCCACACGCATCGTCGGCTTGAGGATGATTGCAGAGCAAATAGCGGGATACAGCCAGTGCGAGTGGAAGTTTGCCACAGCCTGCTGTTCCTGTCAGCAGCAAGGCATGAGCCAACTTTCCGTGACGTATGTCATGTATCAACTGTTGCTTCACGGTTTCTTGTCCGAGTACATCTCTGAAGAATGGCATATAGCGGTAATGTCTTAATCAATAAATTTCACGCGCAATGTCTCTTACGCTTTCTACAGCTCCTACCGTGTAGAAGTGGATGCTGGGCACACCTTGTTCTATCAGTTCGCGGCACTGGTAGATGCACCATTCCGTTCCCAAGATGCGTGCCTCTTGGTCGGTGCGGCACTTGATGGCTTCCGAGGCAAGCTCTTCCGGAAGGTCTACCTTGAAGGTTTTCGGAATCATGGATATTTGAGACAATTTGGTAAACGGCTTGATACCCGGAATGATGGGAACGTTGATGCCAACTTTGCGTGCCCGTTCCACGAAGTCGAAATAACGGCGGTTGTCGTAAAAAAGCTGAGTTACGGCATATTCCGCTCCTGCCTCTATTTTTCGGGAGAGCCAGTACAGGTCTTGTTCGGGATTGGGCGATTCTTCATGCTTCTCCGGATAACATGCCACTCCGTAGCTGAACGGTTGTAAGGGCGCTTTGATAGGCGAACCGTCTACGAATACACCTCGATTAAAATCGTTGATTTGTTCTTCCAGTTCAATGGCATGGCTGTTTCCGCCCGGTTCGGGAGTGAATGACGATTCATGTTTCGCCTTGTCGCCGCGCAATACCAACAAGTCGGTGATTCCCAAAAACTGCAAGTCGAGCAACATGTATTCCGTATCTTCGCGGGTAAATCCGCTGCACAACATGTGAGGGACAACGGTGATGTTATAACGGTTTTGTATGGCGGCAGCCACGGCAACCGTCCCCGGACGACGGCGCAAGCGGTCGCGTCGGAACAGTCCGTCGCCCAGTTCGCGGTAAACGTATTCGCTACGGTGAGTAGTGATATTGATGTATTTCGGGTCGAATTCGCGCAATGAGTCGATGTCGGCATATACTTTTTCGATACCTGTACCCTTTAGCGGGGGCAGGATTTCGAATGAGAACGCGGTCTTTTCAGTAGATTTTATTAAGTCGATTACTCTCATCGTATCAAATATATATTCTTATTCCAAATTAGTTATTTGGGCAAAAATAAGAAAAAAAAGTGAGATAAATGCAGGAATTTGCAGAATCGGGCAGATAAATTTAAGCGACAGGTTCTGAGGTAACGTAATCTTTAATTGATGTTTGAAATCAGGATGGAGAGCGGGGAGGTTCATGCACTCGGACTTTGCTTCCGAACAGAGATTCGGCATAAATATTTATCTTTGTGTCGGGAAGTGATTAATGTTAAAATGCAATTTCATGAATATTCAAGGACAAAACAACCGGATTATTTTTGCTTTTCCCGACAGGGAAATTTGTTGTTCGGACACGGCGGACGAAAAGATTGGAAAGATGCTTGAACGGTCGGACATTTCCATTATCGGGAATGACAACCGTGTACTGATGCACTTCGATTCGGAAGAAAGTGCCGAAGAACTGTTGACGGGCGGAGGGTTTCTGCTCATCGTTAAAGGGAATGGAAACCGTGTGGACATGGGAACGGTTATCGTGCGCTGTTCCTCCATATTGGGGATGACGGGACTGAAACTTATCATCGGACAGTTGCCGGGGTTGGGAGCGGGCGTTTCGCGTACGGCTGACGGATGTAGCGTCACGATAGGGAACCGGGTGGTTATCAATGGGGTTACGCTTTACCTTCAGGAAGACGGCTCGCAGGTCAGTATCGGCGATGACAGTCAGTTGAGCTGGGGAGTGGACGTGTGGTGTACAGATGCGCATACGATAACGAACCTTGAGGGTGAGCCGGTTAATTATGCCGAAAGCATCGAGATAGGAAACCACGTTTGGATAGGAAAAGATGTAAAGATAGGCAAGAACGTGCGCATAGCCGATAACAGCATCGTAGGCTGGGGAAGCATCGTGACCAAACGGTTTGACGAACCGAATGTAATTCTGGCGGGAAACCCGGCGCGGATTGTGAAACGCGGCATAAACTGGGACCGCAAATGTATCAATAAATATCTGAAAGAATATACGTCGAAAAAGACATTGGAACAGGGTTGAAAACCCGTTTCGGGTGACTGAAAAACGCAAGCGGTAGCGTAAGGTAACGCATACGGTAAGACTTGTTATTTCTACCGCTAATGTTGCCTTACGCTACCGCTTGTGTTTCGGAGGGAAAAACGGCGTCAGTCTATGCGCAGTGCATCAATCGTGTTACGCACACGGCGTGAGGTAGTTACAGGGTGCATGTACTCGTCGGCATCCGTGCCGCCCATCGAAAGCGCCGGGTTGCGCACCTTCATGAGGCTTTCTTTGTTTTCGCGTGCCGAGAAATGAAATTCGGAGGCTTGCGTGCGTTTGGCAAGTTCGGCGATGTTCGACTCATTGACACCGCATCCCGGCATGATGATGATTCTGCCGTCTGCCTGTTTTACCAATTCGGCAAGCAGGCCGGCACCTTGCAGGGCAGTAGGTTGCTGTCCGGAAGTCAGGATACGGTTCACACCCAAGTCGATTAGCTGTTCAAGCGTCTGTTTCGGGTCTTTTACGTAATCAAACGCGCGGTGGAAAGTGACCGACATTCCTTCCGAAGCCTTCATCAGGCGTTTCATGGCAGGCATATCCAATTCGCCTTCCGGAGTAAGGCAGCCAAACACTACGCCGTCGGCTCCTGCCTCACGCGCTGCGCGGATGTCTTCTTCCATGATATCCAGTTCCAGCGGCGTGTAAAGAAAATCGCCTCCCCGCGGGCGGATGATAACATGTAAACGGATGTCGATAAGTTTGCGGGCAAGTTTGATTTCTCCCAACGAGGGGGTAGTCCCGCCTTCGGGCATTGACGCACATAATTCTACGCGGTGTGCCCCGCCTTCTTGAGCGGCGATGCAGCTTTCTGCCGAGTTTGCACAGATTTCAAACGTGTAATTCTTCATGATAACTATGTATAAAATAAAACACGGATTGCGCGTAGGCACGGAATCGTTGTCCGTGTAATCCGCGCAATCCGTGCGAAAAAATGAAAATAAGTAAGTACACCCGTGGGGAGTCGAACCCCAATCGATGGAACCGGAATCCATTATTCTATCCATTGAACTACGGGTGCAATTTTGAATTTGCTGGGCAAAAGTACAATTTATTAGTGTTTCTTCCTAATATTTCGCTTATTTTTTTCTGTTCTTTATTGAGCGGGCAACAGAAAAAGGTTGGTTACAAAATTTTATGTATAGTAAAGCATGGATATACATTTTGATTAGTTTTCTGTAAAATATATTGCAATTTTGTAAAATATATCTATCTTTGCCAAACATTATAATTAATAAACAAACTGATATGAGTTATCTTATAAAGCCTGTAAATTATCATCCTTTGCTCGATATGAAACAAACCGAGCTGGGCATTAAACAGATAAAAGAGTTTTTTCAGCAAAACCTTTCGTCGGAATTACGCTTGCGCCGGGTTACCGCTCCGCTGTTCGTATTGAAGGGAATGGGTATAAACGATGACTTGAGTGGAACAGAGCGTCCGGTTACTTTCCCTATCAAAGACTTAGGCGACCGTCAGGCGGAAGTGGTTCATTCGCTTGCCAAATGGAAGCGGGTTACGCTGGCAGATTATCACATTGAGCCGGGGTATGGCATTTATACAGACATGAACGCTATCCGTGCGGATGAAGAGTTGGGCAACCTGCATTCGCTCTATGTCGACCAATGGGACTGGGAGCGTGTTATTACGCCGGAGCAACGTAGCATTGATTTCTTGAAAAATATCGTTACGCGCATTTATTCTGCCATGCGTCGCACGGAGTACATGATTTGTGAAATGTATCCGCAAATCAAATCGTTTCTTGCGCATGACATTCATTTTATCCATGCCGAAGAGTTGCTTCGGATGTATCCCGATAAGACACCGAAAGAACGTGAAAACTTGATTACGGAACGCTACGGCAGTGTGTTTATCATCGGTATCGGATGTAAGTTGAGCGACGGAAAGCCTCACGACTTGCGTGCCCCGGACTATGATGACTATACGACGGTTGACCCGAAAACAGGATTGCCCGGATTGAATGGCGACCTTTTGGTATGGAACGATGTGTTGGGACGTGCGCTTGAATTGTCATCGATGGGTATCCGTGTGGATAAGGCGGCACTGTTGAAACAGTTGGAGCTGTCGGGCAAAGAAGAACGTTTGAAACTGTACTTCCATAAACGCTTGATGGAGGGTTCGCTTCCGCTCAGCATTGGTGGCGGTATCGGTCAGTCACGCTTGTGTATGCTTTATCTGAAGAAAGCGCATATCGGAGAAATTCAAGCTAGTATTTGGCCGGAAGACATGCGTGAAGAATGCGCCAAATTAGAGATGCAGTTAATTTGATGGCGCATAGGTAAAAACGGCGAATGGGAAATCGGAGACACGTGTTTGACTCGATTTCCCATTCGCCGTTTTATTGTATGATGATTAGTACCATGTCACTGCACTACCCGTATTGCTTCGTTGGTCCCACTTCAGGGCATCGGTCAGCATACTTGAGTTGGCGCGGATAGAGAAGTTGTAAGAGGTAAACGGACCGAACACCAAACCGCAACTCATGTTAAAACAGTGGAGGTCGCGGGTAATGTTAAGGGTTGTCATTGACATTTCTTTCGAGGTAAAGTCATATCCCGTAGAGTAATTCATATTCCAGCGGCTTCCTATCTTGAAGTTACCCGAAACGTTGAGCGAGTGAGTGAGCGAATACGGGTAACGCATCTTCTTGATATTGAATTTCTCCCGGTCGCGGTTTTCGCGGATGCTGTAACTGTAACTCAAACTGATGCTCCACGGAAACTTGAAAGCCAAATAGCCGTCGGTATCGACAGAAGCCTTTTCGGTTTTACGCATGTTTCCTTTGTTTGTTTCTTCTTCAGTATTTTCCTCGTCTGTTTCTTCTTCGGTATTCTCTTTATCGGTGTCTGTTTTTTCTTCGGTTTTATCTTTTTTGCCGAACAGTTTCTTAAACGTATCGTTATTCAGCGTATACGAGAACGAACCGCTATATCCCTGAAAACGTCCGAAGCGTCCGTATGACCATTCCGTGCGGTCGCCTTCCACGATGTTTCCGTCTTCGTCAAACTGATAAGCATACGTAGCAAACGATGCGTTCATGTTAAACGTATAGCTCTTTGTCAGCTTCAGGCGGAGGTTCATGCTCAAGTCACTCCACCGCTTATTGGCTACGTCGTAAGAAAGCGTTGCGCCTAATTGGTCAATCAAACTTATTTTCTTGTATCCCGTAGAGTCTTTATCAGATTTCATCTTCATCTCGATGTTGTTGTCAACCGAGAAGTTGATGCTCTGCGAAGATCCTTTTGTGGAAGGATATCCGTATACAGCCCCCTCGTAAGGAGAATACTCCACGGTGCGCACTTCGCCGTCTTCATCGGTATATGTGTACGTATCGAAATAGCCGTAACGTTTTTTGCTGAAATCGGGAGTATACGTATAGCTGATGGTAGGTGTAAATACGTGACGTATCTGAAGCTCTTTGCTCTTCATGAACAACGGTTTATACATACCATAAAGTTTCGTGTTCATCTGGAGCGAGAGATTGTAGTCGTACACGCGGTTAAACCCGTTGATGGTATCACGGCGTACATGGTCGCTCGATGTGGGGCTTGGGTCATAACTTTGTTTTACCTTACGCAAGTACCACCGTTCGGTGTAGTTGAACGAAGGAACTACATTGATATACTTAAACAGGTTGAACGTAGCAGAGACGGGTATTTTTTATGCTGCATACCATTTTCCCATTGCGTAAGAGGGGTCTTAAACAAGAGGTTATCTTTCGTGTTAATCGAGTTGGTCATCGTACCGGTATACTGGAATGAAATCTTTTCATACCAACGTTCGTCGCCTACCGCCTTTTTACGTTTGAACGGATAAATACGGTTTAACGAAATGTTTACGTCCGGCAAAGTCATGTTGATAGAGGAGTCTCTGGTATTCTGAGTAATGTTAAATGTTCCTGAAATATTCAAACCTATTTCCGGAAAAGTACGCGAATAACTTACACTGGATGCTTTGGTGTTTTGTGAATAGGCCTGCGGATTATACAATGTACTCAAACTTGAACGGTCATAACTGCTGGTAGCAAAATTGACGCTTGCCGAGAATGAGCTGTTCGGATTGGCTTTGGCATCCTGACGGTGGCTCCACTGAATGCGGAAGTCTTTCGATACTGAATAGTCGGGCATACCCTTTTCACCGGTTTTGGTTACCAGATAGCTGGCATTGAATGAACCGCTGAACTTATAACGCTTGTTGTAATTCGAAGCAGCCGAGAGTCCCCACGACCCTTTGGTAAAGATTTCTCCCAATACCTTTAAGTCCATCTGGTCGCTAATGGCAAAATAATATCCTCCGTCGCGCAGGTAAAATCCTCGGTTCATTTCATCTCCGTACGTAGGCATAATGAATCCTGAAGAATAACTGCTGTTGAACGGGAAGAAACCAAACGGGACGGCGATGGGCAGTGGAACATCTTCTACTACTAACTGCGCCGGACCGAAAACCACGTTTTTCTTTGGGCGTACTTTCGCCATGGCGAGTTTCAGGTAGAAGTGAGGATGGTCATGGTTATCGCAGGTGGTATATTTTCCGTGACGCATGTAGATTTCATCATCTGCACCTTTTTTACCTTCCTCACTGGTAACATATCCTTCGCCCTGCTGTGTTACAATGTTGTTGATAAATCCTTTTTTGGTTTTGAAGTTGTAACGCATGATTTTCGATTCGTAAGGCGTTTCGCCATCTTTGAAAATCGGCAATCCTGTTTCTACACCGGCAGTGTCTGCCACGCCTCGGGCATATACCGTACTGCTATCCATATTCATAGATATGATAGCCGAAGTAAGTTCGATATTTTGGTATGTTACTTTTCCCTCACCATACAGATGGGCATATCCTTCTTTTGTGAATACGATGGAGTCGGCAGCTTCGTATACTACCGGCGCGTCGAGCGGTTCTTTCTTTTCATTGTCCGTAGAATCTAAAGCCAGCGAGTCGAGCATCAGCGAGTCTGACACAAGCGAATCTCTCTGTAAGGAGTCGGTGGCAACCACTTTGTTTTGTCGTGCCCTCTTTCCCCTTACACGCTGGGCTTCGGCGTAGAACGAAAAGAAAAAGCCCACGAAAAATAAGGATATCAGAATGTATGTAGTTCTTCTAAATGATGTCATCACTAATTATTTACAGAACATAATGCCTGCAAAAGTAAGCATTCTGCCCCAAATAAAAGCGAAAGCTCCGGTTTTTAATGTATTTTTTTATTCTATAAGAACAACTTACACCATGTATCGAAGCGTATCACCCCTTCTTCGCCATGTTTTTCGATGCTTTTGCGTGCCTTTTCGATGCTTTTTTCACGGTCAAGGTGCGTTTTCGAGAAAAACTTGTCGGCGAAGCAGATAATCTGTTCTTCCAAGCTGAGCGGAATCATTTCGCGGTGAGGAATGGGAAGATTTTGTTCTTCAATACGTTGTAGTGAAATACCTGCGCCCGTATGTCGTTCGCAAACCAAAGCGTGGCGCGGATATCCTTCGGCTTTCAGGAGTTCTGAACCTAAATAGCCGTGACAGATGTAAGGGTGTGTACCGAAACAGTATATTTCTTTCGCGTCGGTCTGGAAGATTCCGATGTCGTGCAGCATGGCAGCTTCTTCGATAAACTGCAAGTCCAGCTCCAGTTCGGGATGCCTGCGAGCCATATCCAGTGCCTTATCGGTTACCGAGCGGCTATGAGTAATCAGAATATGCTTTAGTTCGCTGTCTTCCGGGTAATATTTGTTTATCAAGTCAATCGGATTCATGGTTTTTACTTTTGGTATTTTGTTGGCAAAGGTAATGTTTTAATTGATTCCGTTGCCATACAATCTTTTTTTCGTTACTATAATCTATCTATTTCATTGAAATGGCTGCTATGCTTGCTGTTTTTTTCACGACCGAATCTGTAAGTAATGTTCAGTTTGACTTGTCTTGATTCGCTCTTGCCCCAGTTCCATAACTTGAAACCGCTGAACGAACTGTAATTATCCCAACGATTGGTCCAGAAAATATCACTCATGGCGAGGTTTATCGTCCATTTCCGGTTGGCAAAACTCTTACTGAATCCAATGTCTACATATCCCGATGGTTCGATGTATTCATTCGATGCTCCTAATCGTTTTGTGCTGTACGAACCGTTCAGTTCCATTTGGATTTGCCACGGCAGGCGGATGGTATTCTGTATTGAGAAGATGCCGGCAAAACCGTCCAGATTAAATAGACGGAATCGGTCGAACGCAATGTCGTTTTTCACGTAATATCCTATCAAGTTCAGATTCATTTCCCACCATTGTGTCGGGGTAATTCCCTGAAATAGCGTAAGCGATATACGTTGTTGCTTACCGATGTTGCGCGGCGTCATAATCACTTTATTCACCGACAGTGTATCAGTTATCTGAGCTTTGTAGTCTTTCATGTACGAGTACGATGCCGTCAGCGCCGTGCGTTTATGCGAGTATGTAACAGCGACCCGATGTGTTTTCTGAGGCGTGAGAAACGGATTCCCTTTCCAATATGAGAGTTCATCCAGCAGGTATTCGAATGGATTTAAATCCTGATAAGCCGGGCGATCAATGCGACTGGCGTAACTCAGAGTCAGCGCATGATGATCATTAATCTGATAATTAAGATTGAACGTTGGAAAAAGATTAAAGTAATCACGCTCGTTTTCTTCATCTCTTTTGCCGCTTACGGCGTGAAGTTTGCCGTCAGAGAAGGTATATTCACCTCGTAGTCCTGCCTCCAGACTAAGTTTTTCTCCGATGGAATGGGTGTATAAAATATAGGCTGCCAATATTTGTTCTTTATATCGGAAGTCGTTCGACTGGGAGGCATCAATGATTTCCGCTCCATCTGCCACATTGTAAAACTGATATCCGTTGTCGGCATTGACAGACGAGAATTTAATTCCCGATTTTACTTCGCCGTTCCACAGCGGATGCTGTTGGTCGTACGACAGAGCGTAGATGTGTATATTCCGGCTATTGACCGATTTGTAGAGGTTATCTTGTGCCACTGTTCCGTTCGGCAATACGTACGTGTTCGGTTGCAGGTTGCCCGAACCGCCGTCGAACCACGCATAGTTAAAATCTGCAGTGTAGCTCACACCCTCTTTCGGAATAGCCGTGTAGTAAAGATTCCCTCCGTACCGGTTTCCTTTCTGCTTGTAATAATCATTTCCGGCGTAAAGCGTCTGCTCCAGCGTATGGGTTTCAGCATCTCTGATTTTAGTTATGGTATGGGTCTGTCCCGGTCCGAACAGGGTGTTTATGTCTATGTGTCCGCCGATGGTCTGTTTGTCAGTCAGAGCATATTCCAGATTCAAGCTACCGGATATGGTTTTGCGTTTGTCTGTGTCTTGGGTAGGACTGTAATAATCTTTCCCGTTTTGGACGCGTTGCATCCCGTAATCCATGTCGTAATAACCGAAAGCATGATTGTAACTACCCGATAGACTGATTTTGTTTTGGGTGTAGCTAAACGAAAGTTCTGTATTTTCTCTTAAATTTTTCCAATAAGATATACCATTATTGATGGAAAAGAAAAAACCTTCTGATTTCTTCCGGTTCATATTGATATTAATAATTCCTCCCGAACCTTCCGCATCGTATTGTGCCGAAGGGTTATGTATTACCTCCACCGATACGACTTCTGCCGACGGCGTAGCTTTCAACAACGTAACTAGTTCGTCTTTTTGCATGTATGTTTGTTTTCCGTTAAGAATGACCAGTACGTTGTTTTTCCCGCCGATGCTGATATTGTTTTCTCCGTCAACGAAAACGCCCGGTGTTTTTTTCAGTACCTCAAGTGCCGTACTTCCTGCAACAATGCTGCTGTTTTTTGGAATGAAAATCATTTTCCCCTTTTCGATTTTAATGGAAGGCGACTGCTTTTCACCCACTACTACCACTTCGTCTAATTTGAAATTTTCGGAATGTAACCGGATAGTTGGGATAACGGTATCTGATGCTACATAAAAAGGTTGGCTTATATAAGATTGGAAACCAAGACTGCTTATGTAGATTTGCATATTTCCTGTGGCATTCAGGGTGTATGTTCCGTCGGGCGAAGTGATACCTTGCCGGATGGCATTTCCGTTTTCGGGATTCATCAATACTACTACGGCTGCATCAAGCGGAGAACCGATTGAGTCGGTGATTGTGCCTTTTACCAGATGCTGTGCAAACAAGCTAATGCTGGGGAGTAAAAATATTAACGATAGAAGTGCTTTTTTCATAGATTGGAGATGTTCGGTCTTTATTGGATTTATATAAAATGATTTATTCGTTATGTTTTTGTTGTTCCTGCAGAGTGTATAAATGAGATGCTATATTGCTGTTCTCTTGTTTTGTAGTTTTCTTCCATTGCTGTGAAAAATAAAAATGTATCTTTGTGCAAAGATATGCTATTTATTTTATGTTGGATATGAAACTTAAAATCTTTCTGTTCTCATGTATTTGGTTGGTTATGGCGATTCAGGCAGCCGCTCTTCGTACCGGTGCCGAACGTTTGGATGTTCTGCTGCCTCTGATTGAAGGGAAGCGCGTGTCGCTGGTAGTAAATCAGACATCGCTGTGTGGCGGTGCGCATTTGCTTGATACGCTGTACAGTCGTGGAGTGAAAATCGTGCAGATATTTGCTCCTGAGCATGGTTTTCGGGGAGATGCCGACGCAGGCGCAACGGTGAAAAACGGTAGAGACGGTAAGACAGGCATTCCGATAACCTCACTTTACGGGAAAAATAAAAAGCCGCAGCCTGCCCAGCTTGCGGAAACCGATGCGGTGGTTTTCGATATTCAGGACGTGGGAGCGCGCTTCTATACCTATATCAGTACCCTTTATTACGTGATGCAGGCTTGCGCCGAACAGGGCAAAGAGGTGGTGGTGCTCGATCGCCCGAACCCGTGTGACTACGTGGACGGTCCGGTGCTGAAGCCTGCGTATAAAAGTTTCGTAGGAATGTTGCCTATCCCCGTGGTTCACGGTTGTACCGTAGGCGAGATGGCTCGGATGATAAACGGGGAAGGATGGTTAGGCGCAGGGCTTACCTGCCCGCTGACAGTGGTAAGCGTGGAAGGCTGGAAGCACGGACAGCCCTATTCGCTTCCGGTAAAACCGTCGCCCAATTTGCCCAACGACCAAGCCATTGCCCTTTATCCCTCGCTGTGTCCCTTCGAGGGAACTTCGGTCAGTATTGGTCGCGGAACGCCTTATCCTTTCCAAGTGTACGGAAGTCCGCAGATGAAAGTGTTCAGTTTCCGTTTCATGCCCCGCCCCACGAAAGGCTCGGACATGAATCCGCTCCATAAAAACACGTATTGCTACGGGCGAGACCTGCGAGGTATATCCGCTCCGAAGGGTTTTTCGTTGCGATATGTGTTAGATGCTTATCGGCATTACCGGAGCTTTACCGATAATCCGGAGAAATCATTCTTCACCCGCCCCCGTTGGTTCGACTTACTGATGGGAACCAATCAGGTACGCCTCGATATATTGAAAGAAAAGACGGAGGAAGAAATCCGCGCGGCTTGGCAGGAAGACCTGAACCGTTACCGTGAAATGCGCGGCAAGTATTTGTTGTACGAAGAAGAATAAGAGGGATTCAGAGGAGCAAAATGTCAAGATTTGCGGTAAAGTTTTTGCTCTTCAATCATTTTCCAAACCTCCGGATGCAGGAAGTATCGGATGTCTTTCCCTGCCTCGATGCTACGTCGGATGAATGTAGCACTGATTTCCAGCAAAGGAGTATCGACCGCTTTGGCACGGGCAGGAAGCGATTCGGGAGCAACCTCATACGGACGGCGCGGATAAATCAGCAGGTGATGATGCGCCAAGATTTCTTCCGGCGACTTCCATTGCGCAAAAGAGGCCCAATTATCTGCCCCGATGATAAGATAAAACTCGCGGTCGGGATAGGCTTCTGCCAGATGATGAAGCGTATTGACCGTATAAGAAGGGCGGGGGAGACGGAACTCGAAATCGGAAGCCACGAAACGCGGATAGCCTGCCACGGCTCTGCGCACCATTTCCAGCCGCAGGTCGTCGCCCAGCAATTCCGCTTTTTGCTTGAACGGATTCTGAGGAGTGACGAGAAACCATACCTCGTCCACTTCCCCATATTCGCATAAATAATTCGCCAAAGCCAGATGTCCGATGTGGATCGGATTGAACGAACCGCTGAATACCCCTGTTCTTATAGGCTTTTTTTCCATTTCCGGTAATTCACGATTTGCCATGCCGCAACGAGTATCATGGCTACGGCGATGATATATTCTTGTTTGGCAAGTGCCACGATTCCTACCGCCAGTGCCGCCAGTCCGATGAGGATACACACAATCAGCATGAACTGCAGCATCTTTCTTGGGTTTTTTATCATATCCTTTCTTTATTGTTTGATGAAGTTACTGATTATTTTTAACGCTTCGGCTTCAGCCGCTTCAAGTTTGTCATTTATAATTCTTACATCAAACTTGTCGGCGTAGCTCAATTCAAATTCGGCTTTGGCAATGCGGCTCTCTATTACTTCAGGCGCATCCGTTCCGCGTCCGTTGAGGCGTTTGCGCAGTTCCTCTACCGAAGGCGGCTGAATGAAAACCGACAAGGCGCGGTCGCCATAATATTGTTTGATGTTACATCCGCCTACCACGTCTACATCGAAAATCACATTCTGTCCTGCTTCTAACTGTTTTTCCACCTGTGCTTTCAGCGTGCCGTAAAAGCGGTCTTTGTAAACCTCTTCGTATTCCAGAAATTCGCCGTTGGCGATGCGTTGCCTGAACTCTTCCGGAGTGAGGAAAAAATATTCAACTCCGTTTTGTTCCGTACCGCGGGGCGGACGGCTGGTTGCCGAGATAGAAAAAGCAAGGTTTAAATTTTGAGTTAGCAGGTAGTTGATGATGGTCGATTTTCCTGAACCCGACGGGGCGGAGAAGATGATTAGTTTTCCCATACTTATAAAACGTTTAAAACTTGTTCTTTTATTTGTTCCAGTTCATCCTTCATCTGCACCACGATATTCTGCATTTCGGCATGATTTGATTTGCTGCCCGTGGTATTGATTTCACGTCCCATTTCTTGGGCGATGAATCCCAGTTTTTTACCCTGTCCGTGTCCGCTCGCCATTGTTTCGCGGAAATACTTCAGGTGATTCGTCAAGCGCTGTTTTTCTTCATTGATATCCAGCTTCTCGATGTAATAAATCAATTCCTGCTCCAAGCGGTTTTTGTCATAATCAGTATTCAGCGTTTTTTCCAATGCTTCGGTAATGCGTTCGCGAACTTTGCTTACCCGTTCTTTTTCAAACGGCTCGATGGATTTCAGAAGACGTTCGATGTTGTCAATTTTTTCAGTGAATTTTTTCTCTAAGGCTTTGCCTTCCTGCTTTCTGAAATCGGTAAGGTTGGTTAGAGCATCTTCGATTACCTTGCGGACTACCACCCATTCTTCTTCTTCCAATTCTTGCACATCTACCCGCGTCAGTACATCGGGCATACGAAGCAACGTTGCAAACCAGTCGGCGGGAAGCGGAATGTTACAACTATCGGAGATTGTCTTTATCTGATTGTAATAATTCTCTATTAAGGCGACGTTTATCGGGGTGGCGATTTCGGCGGTGTCTTTTTCCACCCATAAGCTGAAATCCACTTTTCCACGTTCCAATGTCTGTGATACCAAGTTACGGATTTCCATTTCTTTTTCCCGATAAAGAGGAGCGATGCGCGTAGATAAGTCCATCGCCTTGCTATTTAGCGATTTTATTTCAACATGAATCTTTTTGCCTCCGAATACGGTTGTCGATTTGCCATATCCGGTCATTGATTGTATCATAATTTCTCAATTTTTTTAGTTGCTGCAAAGGTAGGAATTTTTATTGAGTGACTGTTTAAGAGCCTGTTTAAATTTTCCGATAAGGTATTCGGTGAAGGAGGAAATCGGGTTGGCTGTTTGCTCCTGAAAACCTATGGGTAGCGTTGCTTCGTCCAAGCGGTTGCGTTGCCTTGTTCTACCCATAGAATATACTCGTCCTATGGGTAGAATTTTCAGGTTTTGTTCCTTGTTGAAACAGAGAGTGTTACGCTTTCTCCTAAAGCAGGCTGATCAGCTCGTCGATGTCTTCGGGTCTGGTAGCCCAACTGGTGGCGAAACGGACCACTGCCGTATGGTTTTCATGCTTCTCCCATACACTGAAGCGTACCTTCCGGCTCAGCTCGTCGACCTTTTTCATCGGGAGAGAAACAAAAAGCTGGTTGGTTTGCGGACGGATAAAAAACGTATATCCCCGCTCGGTCAGTGCCTGACGCAGCCGTGCAGCCATTTTGATGGCATGGCGTGAAATATCCAGATACAGCCCGTCGGTAAACAATGTATCAAACTGTATGCCCAACAAGCGTCCCTTTGCCAATAATGCCCCGTGACGCTTCACGATGGTAAAGAATTGCTTTACAATGCCCGGACGCGGGAAAACGACTGCCTCGCCGAACAATGCTCCCACTTTCGTGCCTCCGATGTAAAACACGTCGCATACCGATGCGATGGTTTCGAGCGTCACATCCGTCTCTTCGGCAGCCAGACCGTATCCCAAACGCGCCCCGTCTAAGAAGAGCGGCAAGCGGTATTCCTTGCATACGGCAGCAATGGCTTCCAGCTCACTCCGCGTATAAAGTGTTCCGTACTCCGTGGGATGAGAAAGATAAACCATTCCGGGATTCACCATGTGGGCATACGCTTCATCGGCAAAAAAGTTTTTCAGATACCGGCTTAACATCCCGGCTTCCATCTTGCCCTCCCGGTGCGGAACGGGTAAAACCTTGTGTCCGCCCGCCTCAATCGCTCCCGCCTCATGCTGGTTGATGTGTCCGGTTTCGGTGGCAACCACCCCCTCGTAAGGCCGGAGCAAAGCATCTATCACCGTGGCGTTTGTTTGGGTTCCTCCTACTAAAAAATAAACTTCGGCGTCGGGACATCCGCAGGCTTGGCGTATCTTGCGGCGCGCTTCCTCACAGTAACAGTCTTCCGTATAACCCGGAGTTTTTTCCATATTGGTAGCGGCAAGACGCTCCATAATCAGCGGATGTGCGCCTTCCAAATAATCACATTCAAAATTTTGCATGGCTCTTGTTTGTTTAAAATGTCAGGTAAAAGTACAGATTTTCTGTGAGACACGGCAAGAAGGCATATAAATTTTGTGTTTGATAGCATCGAAATAACAGATTATTTTGATAACTTTGCGCCCGTTATGACACAATGGATGTGCAACATACGATTAAGTCTGTTCATGACATCATGCCGAGGCTTCTTGTCGGAGGATATGAGTATATCTGCCTCGGGAATCTGTACGCTTACTTTTCTTTATCCGGACAACTCTTAATTTGAACTCTATATGGAATTTATCATTGACTTTATTTTGCATATCGACCGGTACATGATTGAAATAGTACAGGATTATCATTTGTGGACGTATGCAATTTTGTTCTTAATCATTTTCTGCGAAACCGGACTGGTTGTCACGCCCTTTCTTCCGGGCGATTCGCTGCTCTTCGTTTCGGGAGCGATTGCCGCTCAGCCCGATGTTCCACTCAGCGTGAATCTTTTAGCTTTGATTTTGTTTGCCGCTGCCGCCCTCGGAGACAGTTGCAACTACGAGATAGGGCGTTTCTTCGGGCACAAGCTGTTCAGGAATCCCCACTCCCGCATATTCAAGCAAGAATATCTGGAGAAAACCCACGACTTTTATCGGAAATACGGAGGAAAGACCATCGTTATCGCCCGTTTCGTTCCCATCGTGCGCACGCTGGCGCCTTTTGTAGCCGGAATGGGGAAAATGCACTATTATTATTTTATTATATATAACCTGCTCGGCGCGGCAGCTTGGGTTGGCATATTCTGTTATGCCGGTTATTTCTTTGGCGACATTCCCTTTGTGCAAGAAAACTTAAAGCTGGTGCTGGTTGCCATTATTGTGATATCTATACTTCCTGCCGTAATCGAGACATTGCGCGCTAAACTGAAAGCAAATAAGAGATAAACTATAATTAAAAACTACTGCAAATGAAAAATTCATTCTTTAGCCGTTTTGCCCCTAAGGAAACTAAGTTTTTTCCGTTATTGAAACAATTGTCTGAAATCGTGTTGTCAGCTTCTGAGCTGTTAATGGAGAGTTTGAAACACGAATCTCCGGAAGAGAGAAGCGAATACTACAAGAAGATTAAAGACGTGGAACGACAGGGAGACCAGTTGACAAATCGTATTTTTGAAGAACTGGGGAAAACGTTTATCACCCCATTCGACAGAGAAGACATCCACGATTTGGCATCATCGACCGATGATATTATAGACTGTATAAACAGCGCAGCGAAGCGTATCGCCATCTATAATCCCCGTTCTATTTCGGATAGTGGCAAAGAGTTGGCTGTATTGATTCACGAAGGCGCTGTACATATATGTAAAGCGATGGATGAGCTGGAAACATTCTCGAAGAAACCCGCTTCGTTGCGCGAGTGTTGCTTACAGCTCCATCAGATAGAGAATCATGCCGACGATGTTTATGAACTGTTTATCACCCGACTTTTCCGCGAAGAGAAAGATTGTATCGAGATTCTTAAAACAAAAGAAATCATGCAGTGCTTAGAGAAGACAACCGATGCTGCCGAGCATGTAGGAAAAGTGTTGAAGAGCCTGATAGTGAAGTATGCTTAATTAAAACAACAGAAGCGGATAACATAAGTATATGGAACTATTAATAACCATCATCGTTTTAGCACTGATATTCGATTACATTAACGGATTTCATGATGCTGCGAACTCAATAGCGACAATCGTTTCTACTAAAGTCCTTACACCTTTTCAAGCTGTGGTGTGGGCGGCATGTTTTAATTTCGTGGCTTTTTTCATAGCCAAGTATATTATTGGCGATTTCGGTATCGCCAATACCGTATCGAAAACGGTTTTCGAAGATTACATCACCTTACCTATTATCTTGTCAGGAGTAATTGCCGCCATTATCTGGAATTTGTTTACTTGGTGGAAAGGAATTCCTTCTTCTTCGTCTCATACTTTGATTGGCGGATTTGCCGGTGCGGCAATCATGGCACACGGTTTTGAAGCCATACAGCTTAATATCATTCTGAAAATAGCAGCCTTTATTTTTCTTGCACCTTTTATTGGTATGATTGTGGCATTCGGATTTACGCTGATTGTCCTGAATCTGTGTAAGAAATCGCGCCCGCATACAGCCGAAATGTGGTTTAAGAAACTTCAGCTGGTTTCTTCCGCCTTGTTCAGTATCGGTCACGGACTGAATGATTCTCAGAAAGTGATGGGTATCATTGCCGCAGCGATGATAGCAGCCCATTCACAAGGGTTAGGTATGGGAATAAACAGCATAGCCGATTTGCCCGATTGGGTTGCCTTTTCTTGCTTTACAGCTATCTCGCTCGGAACCATGTCGGGAGGATGGAAAATTGTAAAGACGATGGGAAACAAGATTACGCGCGTTACTCCGCTCGAAGGCGTAGTAGCGGAAACAGCCGGTGCTTTTACGTTGTATCTCACTGAGTATTTGAAAATACCCGTCAGTACAACGCATACTATCACGGGCGCCATTATCGGTGTGGGGGCTACCAAACGCTTGTCGGCAGTTCGTTGGGGAGTTACCCGTAGCCTGATGACTGCTTGGGTTTTGACGATACCTGTCAGCGCGTTGCTTGCCGCCGGAATTTATTTGGTTGTGAATCTCTTTTGTTAAGAATATATTTATTAACGGGCTTTAAAATCGTCCGAAGAAGAGAACGGAGTGCAAATAAAAATGTATATTTGCAGATTGCTAATAATTTAAGATTGTATTATGTCGTGTATTTTACATATTGAAACATCAACGGATGTATGTTCCGTAGCAGTGAGTCAGGACGGAGCTTCTATTTTTTCGAAAGAAGACTTCAACGGGCCTTCTCATGCTGTAACGTTAGGCGTCTTTGTAGACGAAGCGCTATCGTTTGCCGATAGTCATGCGATTCCGGTCGATGCAGTGGCAGTAAGCTGTGGTCCGGGGTCGTACACCGGACTGCGTATCGGGGTATCGATGGCGAAAGGTATCTGTTACGGACGTAATATTCCGCTTATCGGACTGCCTACACCGGAAGTAATGTGTGTTCCCATCTTGCTTTTTCATGACTTGCCGGAAGATGCATTGCTTTGTCCGATGATAGATGCACGGCGTATGGAAGTCTATGCAGCCGTTTACGACCGCTCTCTGAAAGCACAACGGGCTATTTCGGCTGATATTATCGATGAAAATTCATACGCCGGTTTTTTGGCAGAACATCCTGTTTACTTCTTTGGAAACGGTGCGGAGAAGTGTCGCTCGAAGCTGACGCATCCGAATGCCCATTTTATCGAAAATATAAATCCGCTGGCTAAGTGGATGTTTCCGCTTGCAGAAAAAGAGATGGCACGCGAAAACTTTAAAGATGTGGCATATTTTGAACCGTTCTATCTGAAAGAGTTTGTCACCTCTGTGCCTAAAAAACTTCTTTAAGCGGTTATAGGCGCATTGAAATCCGGTTCTGAAACCTTTAAAAAGATATTGGGATATTTGATGTAAAACATACGCTTGGTTGATGAACTTCGCTGCGTGGTCTTCATGAATTTGTCCCAATGTTTTTTTGATAGAAATAAGATACCTGCCGGAAGTTTTTACATTTAATGTCATACGTCGAACCATGAAGCCGGAAACAGGTGAGAAAACCTTTCATCTCTGTCTGATGGTTTCTATTTAGTTATAAATTAGAATGGAATACAATACGCAGAAACGTAAATTGCCGTTGCCGGAATACGGACGTAGCGTGCAAAACATGGTAGATTATGCGCTGACTATCGAAGACCGTGAAGAACGTCAGCGTTGTGCCAATACAATAATTAATATAATGGGAAATATGTTTCCACTTTTGCGCGATGCTTCTGATTTTAATCGCAAGTTGTGGGACCATTTGGCCATAATGTCCGATTTTAAGTTGGATATCGACTATCCCGTAGAAATAGTGAAAAAGGAAGAGCTGGAAGTTAAGCCTGAGCGAATCCCTTATTTACAGCATAATATTCGTTATCGTCATTACGGGCGGTTTGTTCAGGATTTGATAAAAATAGCATCTGATTTTGAAGAAGGCGACGAGAAAAAGCAACTGGTAAATCTGATAGTCAACCACATGAAAAAAGATTATGTGGCATGGAATAAAGATGGAGTGGAAGATACGAAGATATTGGAAGATCTTTATGAACTGTCGGACGGAAAGATAAAATGTTCTATCGAAGACGTACGCTTTTTCGAGCAACGCACGTTTAATTCGCGTCGTCGTCCGGCAAACAATAATCAGTCGAAGAAAAAATATAATAACCAAAACCAATAAAAACGGACGTATTATGGCTTCGTTTGTAATTGAAGGAGGACATAAGCTACACGGAGAGATTATTCCGCAAGGGGCTAAGAATGAGGTCTTGCAACTACTTTGCGCCACGTTGCTTACCGAAGAAGAAGTAACCATTAGTAATGTGCCTAACATCTTGGATGTTAACAATCTGATTCAGATGTTGCGCGACATGGGGGTTGAAGTCTCGAAAAAGTCGGGAGATACTTATACGTTTAAAGCAGCAACAATAGATAGGGAATATTTGGAAAGCGAAGAATTCCTTACCCGTTGTTCGAAGTTGCGCGGCTCTGTGATGCTTGTGGGACCGCTGTTAGCCCGTTTCGGCAAGGCTTTGATAGCCAAACCGGGAGGAGATAAAATAGGTCGTCGCCGTTTGGATACGCATTTCTTGGGTATTCAAAAGTTAGGCGCTTCTTTTGATTACGATGCTTCGAGAGGCGTTTTTAAAATCTATGCCGATCGATTGAAGGGTACGTTCATGTTGCTTGATGAGGCCTCGATAACCGGAACAGCCAATATCATCATGGCAGCCGTGTTAGCAGAAGGAACTACCACTATTTATAACGCAGCCTGCGAACCCTATATTCAGCAACTTTGCCGGATGCTGAACCGCATGGGAGCCCGTATATCCGGTATCGCTTCAAATCTGTTGACTATTGAGGGGGTTGAATCACTGAAAGGATGCACGCATACTGCTTTGCCCGATATGATTGAAGTGGGGAGCTTTATCGGCATGGCTGCAATGACAGGTAGCGAAATACTCATAAAGAACGTCTCGTATGATAACCTCGGTATCATACCCAACAGTTTCCGCCGTTTAGGTATTCAAATCGAACAGCGGGGGGATGATATCTTGGTCCCGCAACAAGACCATTATCAGATAGAATCATTCATTGACGGTTCTATCATGACTATAGCGGATGCTCCGTGGCCCGGACTTACCCCCGACTTGCTGAGCGTAATGCTTGTTGTGGCTACACAGGCGAAAGGTAGCGTGTTGATTCATCAAAAGATGTTTGAAAGTCGCTTGTTTTTTGTTGATAAACTGATTGATATGGGGGCACAGATTATTTTGTGCGACCCTCATCGGGCGGTAGTTATCGGTCATGACCGGAACTTCAATTTACGTGGCGGAAACATGTCATCGCCTGATATTCGTGCCGGTATTGCTTTATTGATTGCTGCCTTGAGCGCTGAAGGAATCAGCCGTATCCATAACATTGAGCAGATAGACCGCGGATATCAAAACATCGAACAACGACTGACGGCGCTTGGCGCACGTATCACCCGTATAGAATAAAGACTCATTATGATAAAGAAAGACGAAGTTTTTAAAATCGGAATTCTCAATAAGCCGCACGGAATCAAGGGTGAACTGTCGTTTACCTTTACTGATGATATATTCGACCGTGTAGACGATTGCGATTATTTGATTTTGCTGTTAGACGGTATTTTGGTTCCTTTCTTTCTCGAAGAATACCGTTTCCGTTCTGACAATATGGCTTTGGTGAAGTTTGAGGGAATTGATTCGGCAGAAGCGGCACGGAGATTCACCAATGTCGAAGTGTATTTCCCTAAGAAATACATGGATGAACAAGACGAAATCACTTCGTGGAACTTCTTTGTCGGCTTTCAGGTAAAAGATGTCCGTCACGGTGATTTAGGGTCTATTGTAGATGTAGATGATGCTACTATAAACGTATTGTTTGTTATCGAGAAAGAAGGCAAAGAACTATTGCTTCCGGCGCATGAAGAATTTATTGTAGGATTGGATAAAAAGAAAAAGATTCTGACCGTAGACATACCTGAAGGGTTATTGGATTGACAGACATGGGGAAAAGAAACCGTAAAGCGTTTTGGCATAACGTTAAGTTTAAATATAAGCTGACGATTATCAATGAAAATACTTTGGAAGAAGTAGTAGGCATCCATGTGTCTAAACTGAACGGGCTTTCGGTTTTGCTTTGCGTATGTACGGCTATTTTTGTGATTGCGGCACTGATAATAACTTTCACTCCGTTGCGCAATTACTTGCCCGGTTATATGAACAGCGAGGTGCGTAAACAGGTTGTATCGAATGCGTTGCGTGCCGATTCACTTCGGTTGGCGTTAGAACGCCAGAACCATTATATCATGAATGTTCAGGATATTATCAGCGGCAGGGTGAAAGCCGATACCGTTCTTTCGATAGACTCTCTTACAAACGTGCGCGCCGAGAATTTGATGGAACGGACTAAGGAAGAAGAAGATTTCCGTAAGCAGTATGAAGAAAAAGAACGTTATAATCTTACTGCGGTAAGAGATGTCAGCGACGCGGCGGGATTGATATTTTACCGTCCTCTTCGGGGAGTGGCAACAACAGCTTTTAATCCTGAAAAGAAACATTTCGGCATCGACTTTACCGCAAGTCCTAATGGGAGTATTCTTTCTGCACTCGATGGCACGGTTATATTGGCAGCTTATACGGCGGAAGCCGGTTATGTGATACAGATACAGCATACACAGAATTTCATTACGGTTTATAAGCACTGTGGTTCGTTGATAAAGCGAGAGGGCGACCGGGTAAAAGGAGGTGAAGTTATCGCTTTAGTGGGGACCAAAGGCGACACAGAGAATGGTAAACCTTATATTCATTTTGAATTGTGGCATAAAGGAAATCCGATTAACCCGGAAAAATATATAGTCTTTTGATAGTATGAAAAAACAAATAGCGATATTAGGTTCAACAGGTTCTATTGGTACACAGGCCTTGCAGGTGGTGGAAGAACATCCCGACTTGTATGAAGTTTACGCACTGACCGCAAATAATAAGGTGGAACTGCTGGCAGAGCAAGCCCGGAAGTTCATGCCCGAAGCCGTAGTTATAGCCAATGAAGATAAATACATCCAGTTAAAAGAGGCGCTGTCTGATTTGCCGATAAAGGTTTATGCCGGGACTGATGCCTTGTGTCAGATTGTAGAGTCGGGGCCTATTCATATTGTACTTACGGCAATGGTAGGTTATGCCGGACTGCGTCCTACTATAAATGCCATTAAGGCCGGAAAGACCATTGCGTTGGCAAATAAAGAAACACTGGTTGTTGCCGGTGAATTGATTAATGATTTGGCTTCGCAATACCATACACCGATACTTCCTGTCGATTCGGAACACTCGGCTATATTCCAATGTTTGGAGCGCGAGAATCCGGTACATAAGATAATCCTGACGGCATCGGGAGGACCTTTCCGGACACTGACAATGGAACAGCTCCGTTCGGTTACAAAAGAACAAGCCTTGAAACATCCGAATTGGCACATGGGAGCAAAAATCACGATTGATTCGGCTTCGATGATGAACAAAGGATTTGAAGTAATAGAAGCTAAATGGCTATTTGGCGTACGTCCCGACCAAATCGAGGTTGTGGTACATCCTCAGTCGGTTATTCATTCGATGGTAGAATTTGAAGACGGAGCGGTGAAGGCACAGTTGGGAGTACCCGATATGCGTTTGCCTATCCAGTACGCTTTTTCTTATCCTCGGCGCGAACATTTGTCGGGCGAACGGCTGGATTTTGTCAAATATAGTACGCTGACATTCGAAGCCCCCGATACTACGCGCTTCCGTAATCTGGCTTTGGCATACGAAGCTTTACATCAGGGTGGAAATATGCCTTGCATTGTCAATGCGGCAAACGAAGTAGTCGTTTCGGCTTTCTTGAAAGACCAGCTATCTTTCCTGAAGATGAGCGAAGTGATAGAAAAAGCCATGTCGATGGTGCCTTTTATCAAAGTTCCCACGTATAACGATTATGTGGAAACCGATGCGGAAACACGGCGTATTGCAGCCGAATTAGTGATTAACGGGATGAATAAGTAATAGTAACAAAACAGATAATAAAGAATAACGTAGAATGGAAACATTTTTAATTCGTGCCCTTCAGTTAATACTCAGCTTATCGTTGTTGGTAATTGTCCATGAGGGAGGACACTTTTTCTTTGCGCGTCTCTTCAAGATTCGTGTGGAGAAGTTTTATATTTTTTTCGATCCGTGGTTTTCATTATTTAAGTTTAAGCCCAAAAACAGCGACACAGAATACGGCATAGGTTGGCTTCCGTTAGGAGGATATTGTAAAATCTCCGGAATGATTGACGAATCAATGGATACGGAACAGATGAAAAAGCCGGCCCAGCCGTGGGAGTTCCGTTCAAAACCGGCGTGGCAGCGTCTGCTGGTCATGATTGGAGGTGTAATGATGAACTTCATATTGGCATTGATTATTTATTCCATGATTTTGTTTACGTGGGGCGACCAGTATATTGCTTTGAAAGATATGACCCACGGCATGAAATTTAATGAAACCGCTCAAAATATCGGTTTCCGTGATGGCGATATCTTGAAATCGGCAGACGGTAAAGAACTTGAACGGTTCGATATGGATATGGTTCGCAGCATCGTTGAGGCTCGCGAAGTTACCGTATTGCGTGAGGGAGAAGAGAAAAAAATTCTCATGCCTGAACTCAGTTTATTAGATGTGGCAAAAGAAGACCCTATGTTTGTTGACGTATTTTATCCTAACGTAGTCGATTCGGTTATTGCCGGGGGAGGTTTTGCTAAAGCAGGCATACAGTCGGGCGATTCTTTGCTGGCTGTAAACGAAACGTCCATTCATTCATGGAATGAGTTTCAAGACGAGATGGGCAAATTGCAGACACAGGCAGAATTAGAAAAGAAAGAAACAGCCTCATTTTCGTTAGTTTATTCGCGTAATGGGATGCGCGATACCGTGGAGGTGCAGACCAACAAGCAGTTTAAAGTAGAAGCTACGGGCGGATTGCTCGATTATAAGCCTACCGTCTTAAGTTATGGTTTCTTCGAATCCTTCCCGGCCGGAATTACTTTGGGTGTCAATACGCTGAACGGATACGTAAGCGACATGAAGTATGTCTTTACGAAAGAAGGAGCGAAGAGCGTGGGAGGTTTCGGAACGATAGGAAGCATCTTCCCGAAAGTATGGGATTGGGAACGGTTCTGGTCTATGACGGCATTCCTTTCTATCATATTGGCATTCATGAATATCCTGCCCATTCCGGCTTTAGACGGCGGACACGTGCTTTTCTTGCTTTACGAGATTATCGCCCGTCGGAAACCAAGCGATAAATTCTTGGAATATGCGCAAATGGTGGGAATGTTCCTGCTTTTTGGGCTTCTTATCTGGGCAAACTTTAATGATGTGCTGAGGTTTTTGTTTTAATCTGATTGAATGAGAAGTATAAGTACACGCAGGCTGTGTTTCATCCTTATGGGAATTTGTTTCCGGATGGCTCTTTTTGCTTCCGGTACTTATACTTCTTTTACCATTAACCATTTACAGGGACTGTCGAACAGCGCGGTTTTAGACGTGTTTAAAGACAGTCTGGGACTGATGTGGCTGGGTACGTACGACGGCCTGAACTGTTACGACAGCAGAGAAATCACCGTCTACCGTACCGACTTCTCTAAAGAGAGAACGCTGGATAACAACATCATCTCCCGTATCCAAGATGCCGGAAACCGTAATATCTGGGTACAGAGTTTTTCGGGCATCAACTTGTTTTCCACCGATTCATTGTCAGTCATCGACAATTATCATTTTTCGGATGAGGAAACGCTGATTCACTCCAATAGGCAAGGGAACAGTTGGGTATTGGGCAATAAGCATTTATATTATTATAATACCTACCACAAGCGGTTCATCAAAATCCTTGAGTTGAATTTCCGGACGGGCAATTTGCGAAACAGTGCCTTTGTCGATTCAAAAGGAGTGCTGCATGTCATTCCCGACCGGGGAACACAGATGTTTCATTTTGCCCTGAACTCGTTTTCAAAAGATTCTGCCCAAACCAAGCTCCAAGTATCTTCTTCGTCTTTACATGCCGTACCCATCGTAAAGACCTATTCACAGAATGGGATAATTTGTTTTATAGATTCCACAGACGATTTGTATTTTTACGATGTCGCCCATAAATCGAAAGTTTATATCCGTAACGTGCGCAGCTTAGTTGAAAAGTATGGTTCGTTTGTTAATATCCTGTCCTTTCATGACGATATCCTCATTATGCTTCATACCGGCGGATTGTTGCGCTTAACCGCTTCTAATCAATATTCCGAAGAGAGGTTCAGAGAAGATTTGCGTATCTTTTCTGTATACGTCGATTCTTCTCAGGGAATTTTATGGTTGGGTACAGACGGGGCAGGTGCTGTGAAGCTGGCGCAAAAGAATACGTTGGTCACGAATTTGATTTTAGAGAAACTGTCGCCGACTATAAACGGACAGGTTAGAGGGATTATGACCGACAAGGAAGGAACGCTTTGGATAGGAACTAAAGGAGACGGCTTGTTGCGTATACCTCATTATCAGGATGATACGAATTTTGAAGGAGACGTTTATTCGCCCAAAGGGAAATACTCTTTTTCTGCTTATGCGCGTAAGGCAGATTTTTATCCGGTGTTTTCGCTGAAAAAGAAGCGCAGAAGTGATGATTTTTGGGTAGGTATGGCCGATTCGGTACTCTATTACTATTCGTATGAACACGATAAGCTGTTGCCCGTAAGAGGTTCGATGGGAAATCGTGTTGCCGAAATCCACGGGGTTTACGAGGAAAACGACTCTATACTTTGGCTTGCCACGTTGGGGAGCGGAATAATCAAAGTTTTGCTGGACGGGAAAAGCGGGTATTCCCGTGCTAAAAAGACCGAACCTGTGCGCTGCTTTTCCGGTCAGGAAGAAGTGCTGGAATTTTCTTCCGTACTGGTGCAGGGCGATTCCGTTTTATGGTTCGGAAGCCGGGGAAAAGGATTGGTAAAATATGCTTTGAGGCAAGAAAAGTTTCAGGTTTACTCACTTTGCGACATGTTAGGCAAGGCAGTCGACGACATTCTGTGCCTGTGTGCTTACGATGCCGACCGTTTTTTTGTGGGGACTACCGCGGGATTGGTATCGGTTTCAGTGAAAGACTCTTGCGTACAGCCCGTTTACATCGGGCGTGAACAAGGTTTGTTCAACGAAATGATTCACGGTATCGTAAAAGACGGTACAGGGATGTTATGGTTGGGTACGAACCGAGGAATGATTAAATACGACCCCGTAAGCGGAGGTTCTTATACGTATTATTATAGCAAAGGCATTGAAATCGGTGAGTTTAGCGACGACAGTTACTATCGTTGTCCCTATACGGGAAATATCTTTTTGGGAGGGGTAAACGGGCTGTTGTGGTTAGACAGCTCGCGCTCTTCGGCGTTGGAATATTATCCGCCGTTGGTATTGCGCCGGTTGGTGGTCGACCGTAAAGAGGCTTCTTTAGACGATTTTTATTCGCCCGACCGTAAGGCAATCGTCTTGTCGGAAGGGCAAATACATTCTCTTTACAGTTTGTGGCGTTGGATTACCTGAACCCCGACATTGAGTATGCCTATATACTTGAAGGTTACAGTGACAAATGGAGCTTTTTCTCGAAAGAAAACGAGGCCGTATTCCACCGCGTTCCGCCGGGTGAGTACCCTGTTCCGCGTGCGTTATAAAAAAGACGTGCTCGATACGGTTTACGAAGAATATTCCGTGGCAGTGAAAATCGTTCCCTATTGGTACCATTCTCAGATAACCTACACCATACTGGTGGTAATTGTCGTGTTGCTGCTGACGCTTTGGATGTATCGGCTTCACCGGAAAGGCTTTTTCGACCGTCTGGCATTGGCATGGGCAGCCTCGCGCGAGGAACTTCAGGCAAAACGTCAGGCGGAAGCCGGATTGGTTGAGTCGGCTTTGGGAAAATGGGCAGCCGATTTCCCGAACTGCCGTCAGCCCGAACAGATACGTTTCGTAGAACGCTTCATCGAAACATTAGACGAGAACATCAGCCGTGAAGACTTAGGCTCTACCTTCATGGCAGAAAAGATGAACATGAGCACCCGCCAGTTTTACCGGAAAGTAAAAGAGCTGTCCGGACTTCCTCCCAGCGATTTCATCAAGAAATACCGTTTGGAACGCGCCTCCCAACTGCTGTTAGAAACCGACCTTACTATCCAAGAAGTAATAGAAAGCATCGGCATCTCCAGCCGCCCTTATTTCTACAAAGAGTTTTCCCGCCGTTACGGAACCACTCCGAAACTCTATCGTGAGCAACATAAGAACGCCCGTTGATTCTCATTTCACAAAGAGAAATTTTCTGTCGGCATACCCCTCCAAAACGCTACCGTTAGCGTTGGTCATTCCATGCGGTAGCGTTGCCCTGTTCTTCCCATAGTGTTGCCCGGTTCTATGGGTAGAAATTTTTAGCCGTTTACTAATGTAGGGGCGTATTGCATACGCCCGAAACATCCATATAAACAACCCTGCGGCATTCTGGGCGTATGCGATTACGTCACTACAAGCTATTGGATGTATGTCTCTTTTTATTCTCTTATTGTTTTTCAATGTTCTTTATTTGCATAAACCTGAATTTTCTATTGTTCTCTAATTTGTATATTGTATTTGTAAATAGTTGAAATACAATATATAATAATGTTCTGTATTCGTGTACTGGATTCTTTTGTCAGACTTTTTATGAGAGCATTGGAATAATGTCTTTTTTGAGGAAACTTATAGAAGCAGAGCTTTCTAATTTTGTGAAAGTGAAAATGAAAACAACCTTTTAAAAAACCTTATTGTTTATAATATGCTACGGAAACTTGTATATTGTTTGGCTGCCGGTATCGTTGCTCTTCCGGTTTTAGCGCAATCGGAGCGTGTGTCTGATTATGTCAATCCCATTATCGGTACGAATGGAATGGGGCATACGTTTCCCGGTGCTTGTGTTCCGTTCGGATTGGTGCAGTTGAGTCCGGACACGGATACGATTCCCCATAATGTGAACGGAGAATACCAGAAAGATGCTTATAAATATTGTGCCGGTTATCAGTATTCCGACCCTACGATTGTGGGCTTCAGTCATACCCACCTGAGCGGTACAGGACATTCTGATTTGGGAGACATTCTTATCATGCCTGCCACGGGCGAACTGAAACTGAATCCCGGACGGGCTTCTCATCCCGAAGAAGGTTACCGTTCACGTTACAGCCATGCTACCGAGCGTGTGTCGGCGGGATATTACGAAGTCAAGTTGGATGATTACGGGGTAAAAGCCCAGCTTACCGCCACTCCCCGCGTAGGTGTACATAAATATACGTTCCCCGCAGCTACCGACGGGCATCTTGTTCTGGATTTGACTCATGGCATTTATAATTACGATGGAAAAGTGCTCTGGGCAAACCTGCGGGTAGAAAACGATACCTTGCTTACGGGATACCGCATAACCAACGGGTGGGCACGTACCAACTATACGTATTTTGCCATCTCTTTTTCTCAGCCGATAAAAGAATACGGCTATGTGGATAAAAAGAAACCGATGTACACCGGTTTTTGGCGACGCTTCAATATGGAGAAAAACTTCCCTGAAATGACAGGACGTTCTATCGTATCTTATTTTAATTTCGATACTTCGGCTTCACCTGAGTTGGTTGTCAAAGTCGCTCTTTCCGCCGTCAGTACGGAAGGTGCTCTGAAGAATCTGGCAGCCGAAGCAGGCGGAAAAACGTTTGAGCAGATAGCTGCTTCGGCAGCCGATAGCTGGGACGGTGCGCTCGGTCAGTTTGAAGTAGAAGGCTCTGAGGATGAAAAAGCCATGTTCTACACCTCGCTGTATCATACGATGATTAATCCTTCCGTTTATATGGATGTGGACGGTGCTTACCGCGGATTGGATCATAACATCCATCAGGCAAAAGACTTTACGAATTACACCGTATTCTCATTGTGGGACACGTATCGTGCCGAACATCCTTTCCTGAATCTGATAGCTCCGGACAAGGGTGCAGACATGGTAGAGTCGATGGTTTGCCATCAGCAGCAAAGTGTTCACGGGATGCTTCCGGTATGGAGCCTGATGGGAAACGAAAACTGGTGTATGGGCGGTTATCACGGCACTTCTGTATTGGCAGATGCCATTGTGAAAAACGTATATACCACACGGACAGGCGAAGCCCTGAAAGCGATGGTAGAAACTTCGAATGTGGATTATTATGAACATGTAGGCGATTACAAACGCTTGGGCTACGTTCCGTTTGAAAAAAGCAGTACGGCAGTTTCATCGACGCTGGAGTTTTCGTATGACGACTGGACGGTTTACCAGACTGCCTTGCGCTTGGGAAACAAGGAGGTGGCGGACCGTTATTATAAACGTGCGTTGAATTACCGCACGGTGTTCGATGCAGAAACCGGTTTTGCCCGCCCCCGTTACGCTGACGGCAGCTTTAAAAAAGATTTCGACCCGCTGCAAACACACGGCGAGGGCTTTATAGAAGGTAATTCGTGGAATTTCTCTTTCCACGTTCCTCACGATGTATACGGAATGATAGACCTGATGGGCGGTGAAAAGACATTTGTGAAGCGACTGGACGATTTGTTTGAAATGCATCTCGACAAGATGTATTACGAAAAGAATGAAGACATTACGGAAGAAGGCTTGATAGGAGGCTACGTTCACGGTAACGAACCGAGCCATCACATCCCTTATCTGTACGCATGGACTTCGGAACCGTGGAAAACGCAATTCTGGACACGCGAAATAATCGACCGCATGTATCGCAATGACATCAACGGACTGAGCGGGAACGATGACTGCGGACAGATGTCGGCTTGGTACATGTTTACGGTAATGGGCTTTTATCCCGTTTGTCCGGGAACCGACCAATATGTATTGGGTGCTCCTTATTTCCCGTATCTGAAGCTGAAATTGCCCAACGGAAATACGCTGGAGATAAAAGCGCCGGGCGTGAGCGACAGCAAACGTTACGTGAAGTCATTGCGGATCAACGGCAAGCGGTACGATAAGTTGTACGTAACTCATGCCGATTTGCTGAAAGGCGGAGTTTGGGAGTACGAGATGAGCAGCCGTCCCGACAAGAAGCGCGGACAGCAACCGGAAGAGAAACCTTATTCATTAACCAATGGAATTAAATAAGAAGATGAAGACACATTATTTTATTGCAGGAATGGTATTGGGGCTGATAGGCATGTCGGCATGTGGAAACCAGAAACAAACACAAGAAACCCCGGTTGAGGCGGTTGCTACGTGGGATAACTACCCCGTAGGACACATCGTATTCGATGATCAAGCTCCTCAAACTGAAGGGTCGAAAATCTATCACCGTATCGTAACCGACCCTCAAAGCTACATAGCCGAACAAGCCCGTGCGGTATTGGCTACCTTATACGATTCTCCGAATGACAGCATCGTGCCTGTAGATACGATTCATTATTCATTGGAAGATATTGACGGAATCTCTGCCAAAGGCGGAGGAAACGGGGTGGTGAGCATTTTTTACAGTACCCGCCACATTGAAAAATCGTTTGCGCAAAACGATACGGCTAAGCTGTTTTTTGAGACTCGCGGCGTGTTGCTCCATGAGTTGACACATGCCTACCAGTTGGAGCCGCAAGGTATCGGCAATTATGGAAACAGCCGTGTGTTCTGGGCGTTCATCGAAGGAATGGCAGACGCCGTACGTGTGGCAAACGGTGGATTTACGGCAGATGCCCGTCCGAAAGGCGGAAACTACATGGACGGTTATCGCACGGCAGGTTACTTCTTTGTCTGGCTGCGCGACAACAAAGACAAGGAATTTCTCCGCAAATTCAACCGAAGCACTTTAGAGGTAGTACCGTGGTCATTTAACGGCGGAATCAAATACGCATTGGGCGACCAATACGACATCGACGAGTTATGGCATGAATACCAAGTAGCCGTAGGCGACATCCAAGAAACCAAATAGCTATGAAACTGAGTAAGAAAATAAAAATCGGTGTGGGACTGCTTTTGTTTCCTGTCTGCTCAACGCTGAAAACCTGACGCAATACGTCAGACCATTGGTCGGAACAGACGGATACGGCAATGTATATCCCGGTGCGCAGATTCCTTTCGGCGGTATTCAGATAAGTCCTGATACAGACTCGAAGTATTATGATGCAGCCGCCGGTTATAAATATAATCATACTTCCATATTGGGTTTCAGCCTGACTCACTTGAGCGGAACCGGTATTCCGGATTTGGGAGACTTTCTTTTCATTCCCGGAACGGGCGAAATGAAACTCGACCCCGGCACACGCGAGCATCCCGACGACGGTTACCGTTCGCGCTACTCGCATGACAGAGAATGGGCATCGCCCAACTATTATGCGGTAGAACTGGACGATTATGGAGTAAAAGCCGAGATGACCGCCGGGTTGCGTAGCGGCATGTTCCGTTTCACTTATCCCAAGTCGGAACAATCGTTTATCATGATTGACATGAATCATACCCTGTGGCAGAGTTGCGAATGGGCGAACCTGCGGATGGAGAATGATTCAACAATAACCGGCTATAAACTGGTAAAAGGATGGGGACCCGAACGCCATGTTTATTTTACCGCCGTATTTTCGAAAAAGTTGAAGAACCTGCGCTTCATGCAAGACAAGAAGCCGGTGATTTATAATACTTCCCGCTTTCGGAGCAGTTACGAGGCTTGGGGGAAGAACCTGATGGCATGTATCTCTTTTGATACCCAAGAAGGCGAGACCGTGACGGTGAAAACAGCTGTCTCGGCAGTCAGCACCGCCGGAGCACGCGGAAACCTGCGCGAACTGGACGGCATGACCTTTGATGCTTTGAAAGCAAAAGGCGTGGCCCTTTGGGAAGAAGAGTTAGGAAAATATCAGCTGACGGGCGACCGCAAGACGAAAGAAACTTTTTATACATCGGCTTATCACGCCGCTCTTCATCCGTTTGTCTTTCAAGATTCAGACGGGCAATTCCGCGGGCTGGATAAGAATATCGAGAAAGCAGAAGGCTTTACGAACTATACCACCCTGTCGTTGTGGGACACGTATCGCGCCCTGCATCCGTGGTTTAACTTGGTGCATCAGGATGTAAATGCGGATATTGCCAACTCCATGCTGGCACATTATGACAAGAGTGTGGAACGGATGCTTCCTGTTTGGTCGTTCTACGGAAACGAAACATGGTGTATGATAGGTTATCACGCCGTGTCGGTATTGGCAGATATGATAGTAAAAGGAGTGAAAGGCTTTGATTACGAACGGGCTTACGAAGCAATGAAAACCACGGCAATGAACGAACATTTCGATTGTCTGCCTGAATACCGTGCAAACGGTTACGTACCTTTCGATAAAGAAGCCGAATCTGTCTCTAAGACATTGGAATATGCTTACGATGATTATTGCATCGCACAAGCGGCAAAAGCGTTGGGAAAAACGGACGATTATCACTACTTCCTGAACCGTTCGCTTTCATACCAGACGTTGATTGACCCGGAAACAAAGTACATGCGGGGTAGGGATACGCAAGGTAACTGGCGTACGCCCTTCAGTCCGATAGCTTATCAGGGACCGGGCTCGGTAAACGGATGGGGCGACATAACCGAAGGTTTTACGATGCAGTATACATGGTACGTGCCTCACGATGTACAGGGATACATCAATCTGGCTGGGAAGAAGCTCTTTCAGAAACGGTTGGATGAACTCTTTACGGTAGAATTACCCGATGACATCCCCGGTGCTCACGATATTCAAGGACGTATTGGAGGTTACTGGCACGGCAACGAGCCCTGTCACCACATAGCCTACCTCTACAACTATTTAGGACAGCCGTGGAAATGCCAGAAGTGGATACGCGAAATCGCATCCCGTTTTTACGGAAACGAACCGGGGTCTTTGAGCGGAAACGACGACTGTGGACAGATGTCGGCATGGTATATGTTCAACTGTCTTGGTTTTTATCCGGTAGCCCCCTCTTCGAATGTGTATAACATCGGTTCGCCGTGTGCCGCAGGTTTGACCTTAACCCTAAGTAACGGCAAACAAATCAGGATGACCACCGAAAACTGGTCGGCAACCAACGTTTATGTCAAAGAATTGTTGGTAAACGGAAAGAAATACAGCAAATCTTATCTGACGTACGATGACATAAAAAACGGGGTTGAATTACATTTCGTAATGAGCGAAAAGCCCAACTACAAACGTGGCATTTCGAAAGAAGATATTCCTCAGTCTATTTCTTTACCGGGAAAAACAGCTTTATATAAGAAACAGAGTGTTAATCGTTAACCCTTTAGTTATTAACCTTTAATGTAATAAAAATATGAAAACAAAACTCTTGGTGCATTCCATGAAGGGGATGCACTACAAATCCTTAGCGGCTATGTTGGTTTGTGGCAGTTTAGGAACATCTTTTGCTGCCGGATGGAGTTCTCCTGCTGAAATGTCTTTACCGGCAACAAAAATTGTGCAGCAGGCTCGTACTGTAACAGGTGTGGTACTGGATAAGGAAAACGTTCCGATTATTGGAGCTACGGTTGTTGTGGAAGGTACATCAACAGGAGTGATAACTGATTTGGATGGAAAGTATTCGATAGATGTACCGGCAGGTAAGAATAAATTGCAAGTTTCTTATATCGGCTATTCAACTGTAAGTGTAGACGTAAGTTCTCGCTCAACGGTCAATGTTACGCTGTTTGAAGAAGCTATTAATATGCAAGAAGTTGTTGTGGTTGGTTATAATACGGTAAAAAGAAGTCAGCTGACCGGTGCGGTAGATATGGTAAAGTGAAAAAATAGCCGATCAAACTTCTGCAACATTGGAAGACCGTTTGCAGGGAAAAGTTGCCGGCTTGATGATTTCTACCGGATCTGGACAGCCGGGAACAGCCGATGTTAAGATTCGTATTCGTGGTACAGGTTCAATCAATGGCTCCAATACACCTCTTTATATTTTAGACGGAGTGATGATTGAAGCGGCTCAGTTTGCTTCGTTAAATGCTGATGATATCGCTGATATTCAAGTGCTGAAAGATGCTTCGGCGACGGCCATTTACGGTTCGCGCGGCTCTAATGGTGTGATTGTGATAACCAGTAAAAGAGGAAAGGAAGGACGTACACAAGTAAACTATAATCTGAAATTAGGGACTTCTATCATGCGCGGGTTAAAGAATCGGATGATGACAGGGGCTGAAAATATATTGTATCAAACTTATTGCGCAGAACAGAATCCGGACTCCAATCAATATCCGTTAATGCATTTGCTTAGTCTTGAAATGAAAGAACAGCAAGGTACGATTACCGCAAGTGAGTTGGCAGAATTGGATGCCGGACGTGACCGTTTGGCTACGGCTCGTGCTACGGACACTGATTATTTGGACCTGATGACACAAAACGGTTTCTCTATGGAACATAATGTGTCGGTTAACGGAGGTAATGAAAAAACTAAATTTTATGTATCCGGTTCTTTCTTGAAGCAAGATGGTATCTTAAAAGAGTCTGGTTTGACCCGTTATTCCGGACGTTTTAATTTAGACCATAAGATTAGCCGGGTTTTCGATTTCGGGGTAAGTGCCAACATTGGTTATTCAGATACCAAGTTATCCGACCCTGATTATGATGAAAGTGGTAATAGACAGAGCTGGATGAATCCGTGGTTTACTACCTATCTGGCTTATCCGTATGAAGATCCCGATAATTGGTTTAATGGAGATAATCCGACGCTGATAACTAAGTATTATCACCGTAAAAAAGGTTTGTTGCGTTTGGTTGGTTCTGCTTATCTGAATATTCATATAACGGATTGGTTACGGTTTAAAACTAATTTCGGTATGGATTACTATGGACGGAAAACAACAAGTACATTAGACCGTGAGCACCCGAAAGCTGTTTCTAATCATGGATATATGTCACAAGCTACTTCAGATATGCGCCGCTATACTTGGACTAATACCTTGAATTTTGTACAGACATTTAACGATATTCACTCTTTGTCTGGTGTCGCAGGATTCGAATTATATGATGGTGTGTATTCTGCTTTTAATCAAACAGGATATGATTTAGACCCATTTATGATGGATTCGCCGGCTGGTATTGGAGATAAGACTGGAGCATCGGATAATCCGCCTACTATCGGAGGAAGTAAAACGCATAGTAACTTGATGTCATTCTTCACTCAATGGAATTATACTTTGAAAGACCGATATAATTTCTCTGCAAGTGTGCGTTACGATGAGTCTTCTAAATTTATAGGAAGCAATAAAGGTGCAGCATTCTGGTCTGTCGGAGCTGCTTGGGATATCAGTAAAGAAGATTTCATGAGCCGTTTTGAGAAAATCAATCAGTTGAAAGTGCGTGCCAGTTATGGTACAACCGGTAATCAGGATGGTATCAGTGATTTCGGGACATTTAACGGATATTCTAAAACTTCGTATAATGGAATTTCGGGATATTATCACAGCGTTTTGGGTAATGCCGACTTGAAATGGGAAACCTCTGAGCAATTTGATCTGGGAGCCGATTTACGCATGTTTGATAGCCGTTTGAATGTTTCGGCAGATTTCTATATAAAGAATACAAGAGATTTGTTGATGGATAAGAAAATTTCGCAGACATCCGGTTTTAGTGAAATAAAAACAAATGCCGGTTCTATTCGCAATACAGGTATTGAATTGTCAATAAGCGGAACACCTATCCGTACGGCAGACTTTGAATGGAATATCGGAGCTAATATTACGTATAATAAGAATCAGATTACCGACTTGGGTACATGGGCTAATGAAGATAATAAATTTGTGAATGGAGATTATTTGTATGAAGTTGGCAAACCTTTGGGTACATGGTACATGGTAGAATGGGCAGGAGTAAATCCGGAAACGGGTGAAGTATGGTTCTATGATCAAAAAGGCGGAAAAACCGAAGATATTTCACAAGCACCCTTTGTTGATAAGTTTAAATCATCAGAAGTTCCTGTATTCGGCGGTTTTGATACCAATCTTACCTATAAAGGTATTTCGCTTTCGGCAAGTTTCACTTATGCCTTGAACTACTATATTATGAATGCTACCCGCTGGTATGTGGATAATCATAATTTCAATGGTAATAAGCCTGCATACATGCTGAATATGTGGCGCAAACCGGGTGATATAACTACAGTACCCCGGTTCGACACCCAGAACAATCCGAGTCCGTGGGCTTCTCAGTTCTTGGAAGATGCCTCATTCTTGCGCTTGAAAACATTACGTTTGTCATGGACACCTTCGCATAAACTGTTAGAGAAGCAGAAATTATTCCAGTCTATTAGCTTGTTCTGTCAGGGAGAAAACTTGTTTACTGTGACCGGATATTCGGGAATGGACCCTGAAGTTAGCGGTGATACAGATTATATGTCTTATCCTACTCCGATATCTGTAACTTTTGGAGTAAACATTAATTTCTAAACTTGTTAAAATACGATTATTATGAAAGCATTATATAAAAGTCTTGTTATTGCAGGCATGATGGCAGGGGTTTCATCTTGTAATTATACGGATTTGACTCCCACAGATCAGATTGACGATGGCGCAATTTACAGTTCGGTTTCTTCTTTGGAACAAACTGTAACAGGAGCGTATGGACAGATGTCAATGAAACAGATTGTCCGTGTAACAGCTGTTTTGTCGGATGATGTCATTAAAGGCGGACAGAATGGTGGTGCAGGAGATGATACATATCAATGGACTTATACGGCTTCTACGGGTGAGCATAATGATATTTGGTCGAAAGAGTATAGTGTTATAAACCTTGTAAACCGCATTTTGCAAGGTGCAGAAAATGTACCGGCCGAGACTGACGAAGAAATAGCCTCTAAGAACAACAGCATAGCTACGGCTAAGGTGTTGAGGGCTTATAACAGTTTGCAGTTGTTGCTGTTTTTCTCTGATATCGAAAATGGCAGTTCTTATGGTATTCCGTATGTGAAAACACCTGTTGTGTTAGAAACTCCGGGACGTAACACGGTAGATGAATGTTTTGAGTATATGATTCAAGACTTGACAGAGGCTCGACCGTTATTAGAACAGGTTGCTCCTGATGACCCGTCGTACGTGTCACAAGCGGCTGTCGATGCTTTACTGGCTCGAATTTATTTGTATAAAAAAGATTACCAGCAAGCGTATAAATATGCCGATGATGCGTTAAAACAAAAACCTTTGGCAACGATGAATGAATATGCTGCTATTTGGAGTGACGACAGTGATGTGGATGTAATCTGGAAGTTAAAACGAATGGTGGGCGAAGAAACCATCGGTACGATTTTCTGGAGTGCAGATAACAGTAGTGCGTTCGAACCTTCACCGGAACTGATAGCCGATTACACTCCGGAAGATATCCGTTTGGGCATTTTTATTGGCGACGGGGTAGATCGTGACGGAGTTCCTGTCAAGCGTGTAAATAAATATAAAGGAACTGAATCGAACGTAGGGCTGGCAGACGAAAAGATACTTCGTTCTTCTGAAATGCAGTTGATTAAAGCGGAAGCCATTGCACATACAGATTTGAGCGAAGCGAATACTTTGTTAAACGAGTTGCGTAAAGAGCGTATCGAGGGTTGGACAGACGCTAACTACGGTACACTTGATGAGTTTATGGAAGAATTGCTGTTAGAGCGTCGCCGGGAATTATGTTATGAAGGACACCGTTTCTTTGATATGCGTCGTTTCGGCAAATCGCTGTATAAACCGGTTATCAAGAAAACTCTTGATGTAGGCAACTTCCGTTGGCTGATGCCTATTCCGTTGTCTGAATTGCAGGGTAATGCAGTAATAGCCGATCAGCAGAATCCGGGGTATTAATTAAGTAGGTGGTTTTTATTGTTCGGGCGGTCTGTATATCAGGTCGCCCGATTTTTTTTGTAATTTTTTTCATAAAAGAATGAAGAAAGTAACAGCATTTAAGATGATTATTTTATCCAGCTATTTGTTGCCAAAAATGCAACCGCTTGTGTTGTCATACACATGCGCTTGTGTCACTGAAAACATCCGCTTGCGTTAAGTAAAACAAGCGGATGTTTTCAGCAGTCTGGATGGGTAAACCGAATTTGCTGAAAATAAGGATATAAATAACAGAAAACCTTGTTTCGACAGGAGTAAGGACAGACTATGTGTGAAGATTTGTGTATCTTTGTGCATCGGATTTTAAAGTATGAATTAATGAATCTAAAAAAACTATTTTTTACTGTTTTGATTGCAGGCGGAATACTGTATACGCCTTTGATAGCGCAAGAGCGTTTGCCTGAATATTTGCAGGCGGAAAAATTTACGGGAGCAAAACTGAAGACCATGTTGTTTTCTACTACCGTAGACCCGCATTGGTTTCAGAAAGGAAATTGCTTCTGGTTTGAGTATAAAACGAGCGAAGGAACTTTCTGGTATGTGGTTAACCCGGCTTCGCGAAGCAAAGAGTTGTTGTTCGACCGCGATGAGATGGCGGCACAACTGACCGAGATTGTAAAAGACCCGTTCGAGGCGCGTCATTTGCCGATTCGTAACCTGAAAGCGAAGGAAGACGGACGGACGTTTACTTTCGAGGTGGAGTCTTCGCGCGATGCGAAACCGAAGAAAGATGAAAAGGCGAAGGATAAGAACAAGAAGGAGGTCTTTTATTTCTCTTACGATTATCCGACACGTAAATTGACATGGCTGGAAAACGGCGAGGAAGAACCCAAACGTTTGGGATGGGCTTCGGTTTCGCCCGACGGACAGACGGTGGTGTATGCGAAAGACTGTAACCTGTATCGTATGAGCATTGATGATTATCGCAAGGCGCAGAAGGATGAAAAGGATAGCACGATAGTGGAGGTGCAACTGACTACCGACGGTACTCCGGATTTCGGGTACGGCATTCCGTACAGCATGTTAAACACTGATACGCTGTGTAACGGCAAACGGAGAGGCGTATGGGGATGCTGGTCGCCCGACTCAAAGCATTTCGTAACCATTGTGTCTGACGACCGGGCAGTGAAACCGTTGTGGGTGATTAACTCCGTGGCAGAACCTCGTCCTACGCTGGAAACGTATAAATATCAGATGCCGGGCGAAATGGAGGCTCCTGAAGAACATCTGTATTTGTTTGACATGACAGACAACAGCCGTAAGGAGATTAAGGTTTCGGCATGGAAAAACCAAACCTTAGGCTTGGAGTATAAGCCGTATGAGCAGCGGCAGCGCGACATGGAGTTCATTCCGTCTGTTTGGCAAGGAGATAATAACCGTTTCTTCCTGACCCGCAGCAGCCGTGACTTGCACCGCATTGATGTTTGTACCTACACCATCGGTCAAGATTCGATTGTTCCCGTGGTGAAAGAGCGAATGAACACCTATCAGGAAACGAGACCTGTTTATATTTTCAACGGTGGAAAAGAATTTATTCAGTGGAGTGAACGTGACGGATGGGCGCACTTGTATCTGTATGACGACAGAGGAAACCTGAAAAACCGCATTACGAAAGGTGCATGGCATGTAGAGCGTGTGGTAAAGGTGGATGAATCTGCACGTACCATTTATTTTACGGCAAACGGCCGCGAGAAAGGGGAGAATCCTTACTATGAACATTTATATAAAGTAAATGCTGACGGGAGCGGGCTGAAGCGGCTGACGGAAGGAGATTTCTTCCATCAGGTAGAGGTAGACGATGAGGCGCGTTTCATCGTGGATAACTATTCGCGGGTAAATACCATCCCCCGTGCCGATTTGATAGACCGAAACGGCAACAAAGTAATGACGATTCAAGAAAGCGACTTCTCACAGTTACAGGCAGCCGGTTATCAGTTCCCCGAACTGTTTACGGTAAAAGCTGCCGACGGTGTGACCGACCTTTACGGAGTAATGTATAAACCTTATAACTTCGATTCTACCAAAGTATATCCCATCATCGATTACGTTTATCCGGGCCCGCAGGTTGAGGCTGTGTACTATCCGTTTACCCGCATGAGCGTTCGTACCGACCGCTTGGCTCAGGCTGGTTTCATCGTGATATCGGTAGGTCAACGCGGCGGACATCCCAGCCGTTCCAAATGGTATCACAATTATGGTTATGGAAACATGCGCGACTATCCGCTTGCCGATCACAAAGCGGCAGTAGAACAGCTTGCGGCGCGTTATAAGTTTATCGATGTCAATAAAGTAGGAATCCACGGACATTCGGGCGGAGGATTTATGTCAACGGCAGCCATCTGTCAGTATCCCGATTTCTATAAAGCCGCAGTTTCGTGTGCCGGAAATCACGATAACCGTATCTATAACCGCTGGTGGAGCGAAACCCATCACGGAGTAAAAGAAGAAATTTCAGAAAAGGGAGACACGACGTTTGCTTATAAGATTGCCACTAATCCGGAAATCGTGAAACAATTGAAAGGCCACCTGATGCTGGTACACGGCGATATAGACAACAATGTACATCCGGGCAATACGATTCGTGTGGTAAATGCCCTGATTCGTGCCAACAAGCGTTTTGAAATGCTGATTCTGCCCGGACAGCGTCACGGCTTTGGTGATATGGACGAGTATTTTTACTGGAGGATGGTTGATTTCTTTTCAGAACATTTGAAAGGTCGTAAAGAATCATTTGTAGATATACCTCAGCGTTGAGTAAAAGATAAAGGCACGGAGTTCTTGATAGCCCCGTGCCTTTATTATGATGAAAAATAGTTTATCTTGCAGCGAAAAACAAAGAGTTTCCGGTAGCGCAACGCATGGTTGATAATCCGAATGCATCGGGAGTAACAGTTACCGGCGTACCGTCTTGCTGTTTATAGGTAATCGTACCGTCTTCGTTCATTGTAATCAGTTCGAAGCTTTGACCTTCAGAAACCGCATTCCATGTACGTTTTTCTTGATTGTATACCAAATCAAGCTGTTTTCCTTCTTCACCTTTTTTCGTAATGGTGTAACCGTCTTCGTTTGTACGAACTAAGTATTCACCGTTTTCGCCTTCGATGGTTCGCGTCGTACCTACTTCTGCCAACGGGTTAGAACCCGACCAGAATTCGATGGAATTAAGAACGATGATGTCGGCCAAGTAAGCCACTTCATAAACCGGAATGATGTGGAACGCAAGGAATACGATTTCATTTACGAATTTGTTTCCGATGTTTTGATTCCAATCTTTCAGGCTGCCCCATAATCCGAACGAGCCAATACAAGATGAAAACAATACACTTCCACCTAATACGGCACATACCGCCAATCTCTTAGTCTTTTTCATAATTTTATAGTTTTGGTTCTCTGATTCGTGTTTACTTTTCGGACAAAGTTAGAACTTATTTTGTAATCTGAAAGAAAAAAGGTGAAAAAACATTATCTTTGTCTCGTTTTTTTAAACAAAAAAGAGATTTCGATAAACAACTTTAGCAAAAATGTTTCTTAATTGATTAAATGTAGAAAAGAATGAAAGAACAGATTCAACAAAAACTGAGCGATTCGAGGGTAGCGCGGTGGACAGCCCTCATGATTGTCTCGTTTACTATGATGTGCGGTTATTTCCTGACCGACGTTATGTCTCCGCTTGAAAATTTGCTTACAACGAAAGGTAAGGTGGTATATTTTACGGATGATACATCGATTTCGGCAGATAGTTTGATCAGTAAAGTTGAACTTTTTGCTGCGGCAAATGCGCTTTCTTCGCCCGAACTGACTGTTGAAAAGCTGGAAGAAGGTGCTGAGTTGCAGTATATGGAGACGGTAGACGGCCAGCAGCAAACGGTTCAGAAAACCATCAGTTCGGTTGCTTCAGGCGAGGGATGGTCGAGTACAGAGTATGGTTTTTTTTCGGGAGCTTACGGATACATCAATGTCTTTTTATTGATGCTGTTCTTTGGAGGTATTATTCTTGATAAAATGGGAATCCGCTTTACGGGTATTATGTCGTGCGGCTTCATGTTTGCCGGAGCGTTAATAAAATGGTATGCCCTGTCGACCGACTTTGGTGATACGATGCTTTTCGGCATGAACATGCAGGTAATACTTGCTGCGCTTGGATTTGCCATCTTCGGCATGGGAGCGGAAATTACCGGTATCACTGTGTCGAAGATTATTGTAAAATGGTTTGCCGGGAAAGAATTGGCGCTTGCATTAGGGCTTCAGGTGGCTATGGCACGTATAGGTACGGCAATCGCTTTGGGAGCCAGCCTTTCGGTAGCGAGAATGATGGGTAATGTCTCTTATCCGGTATTATTCGGCGCTATAGCCTTGTGTATCGGCTTCGTTTCGTTCCTCGTTTATTGTGTGATGGACAAAAAAGAAGACGCTTCGGCATTGGCGGTGCGTCAAGAAGAAGGACAGTCGGAAGAAGAAGGTTTCCGTTTGGCAGACTTGAAACTGATTTTTTGCAGCAAGGGTTTTTGGCTGATCACGCTTCTGTGTCTGATGTTTTACGCCGGCGTATTCCCCTTCTTGAAGTTTGCTACAAAATTGATGATTTATAAATACGATGTCCCCGAATCGTTTGCTGGTATGATTCCGGCTTTATTACCTTTCGGTACTATTTTGCTGACTCCGGTGTTCGGCTCGTTATACGACCGTATCGGACGCGGAGCTACACTGATGATTATCGGCTCGGTAATGCTGACAGTAGTGCATGTCTTATTTGCCCTGCCGTTGATGAACTACTGGTGGTTTGCGGTAGTCGTTATGATTGTATTAGGTATCGCCTTCTCGTTGGTGCCCAGTGCCATGTGGCCTTCTGTACCCAAAATCATTCCGATGAAACAGTTAGGATCGGCATACGCCATCATTTTCTATATCCAGAATATCGGACTTGCAATGGTTCCGGTGCTGATAGGTTGGGTGATTGATGATTTTGCCACCCTTCGCGATACTTCCGGTGCAATAACCGGCTATAACTACAGCATCCCGATGACCATCTTTGCTGTTTTCGGCGTATGTGCAGTAGTAATATCTTTGATGCTGCGCGTAGATGATGCCAAAAAGCACTATGGTCTGGAAGAAGCCAATATGAAGAAATAAACAAAAAACGCATTATTTTTAATTGTCACTTTGGGAGAAGTCTGCTAATCCATATTGGATTGGTGGACTTCTCTTACTTTAGAAATGAGTGAGAATGTTTTTACGTTGTTGACCTCTTGAGATATTCTTGCAAGAGATATATTACTGAATGTTTACAATTCTGTGAACTGATACTGGTGCGTGTCAAGGAGATGCACAATCTATATGCCAACCTGTGTGCTACCAACAAGGATATATTTTCAGAGCAGGAACGCATTGCTAACGAGTTACAGAGAATGCAGTAGTTAGAGGTTCATCATACCAACAATCATATTTGGGGGGTCAAAGCCTCACGGACATTCTTGTGGCAGGTTGTCCTGTTTGGGAAAATTTTGCTTCTTTTAGTCGGCAATGCTTGTCAGTTTAAACGGAATATGCAACTTTCTGACAATGATTTGAAGTACCGCCTTATTAAAATGTATGGTGGTATTTCGGGCAATGAACTGGATACATTGGAAGTGGTATTCCATCGTGATAGGAATAAAACTGTCATCAGAAACATTCGTAATGAGGTGGAGGATTTTGAATACCGTACACGGGTAAGGGCTGAAAAACTGGAAAAGGCAAGGTTGTTACAACAAGAAGCGGAGAATATATGATTTTAGATATAACGAAGGAAATTCGTTAAAATTATAAGTTTTTTATATTATAACATTTTCTATATAACTTGTAACCACTTTAGTATATAAATGTATTGTGATTCAATATGCTACGTTTGACGACATGCTTTATTGGAATTGAAACTATTAGATATTTTGTGAAATAGTAATCAATAAGTTATGCTTATATACTATAGTGGTTACCTGTAAATTATACCTCTTGAAAGTATAATCCTTATTTAATATTCTTGGCAAATTTGAAATCCGATAACTCTTTATTTTCATACAATAAAACGCCATGCTCTTTTACGTATTTTAGTGGTATTTTAGGGTTGTTAATATGTATTCTGTCAATAGTTTCTTGACTATCTCCTTTTTCTTTGGCTTCTAGTAGAGCTGTATTTAACTTGTTTTCCCAAAGTTGATAATAATGTTCCAAATCCTTAGGAGTTAGTTTGTATATTTCTAATAGTTCTATACCTTTATAAACAGCAAAAATCCAATCTACTTTTCTGTATTTATCTATTATATGATGGTTTATATGGTGGTTTGTGGAAAAACTTTTTGTTAGATTGATATTTACTGATTTTAATTCATATTCATTTCCTTCAGAATCAATGGCGTCATTTCCTTCTCTGCTTTCGGTGAGATTATTAAGTTGGGTAACTATAAGGACTTGGAAAAGTTTACCCCCGTTGTCTTGAAATATGTCATTTATGCCGTACCATTCTTCTGCACATTTTTGATATTCTCTTATATGCTTAAAAAGAATATTTAATTTTTGCAGTTTTTCTTCTTTTGTCATAATATTAAGTCATTTAAAGGGATATTGAAAACATTCGCTATTTTACATAGGACTGAAATACTTATATTTTGCTTTCCATTTTCAATATAGCCAATATAAGTTCTGTCAATGCCCGCATAATCAGCTAATTCATCCTGAGTCATATTACGTTGTTTACGATTCTCAAAGACTTTTTTCCCTATACGTTTTAATATTTCTTGTTCATTATTCATTTAGAATCTATATTTTCACAAAAATGCAATGTTTTATCTATTAATTACTCCGAATATATTCGGAATTTAATCTTTTATTATGTGATATAATTAGTATATTTGCATCAAAATGAAAATAATATGATAAGTGAAGCTGTTTATCGAACTCAATATGGTTCTGTGTATTGTGGAGATTCGTTGGATTTAATCGATGAATTAGAGAACAATAGTGTCAGTTTAGTAATAACTTCTCCTCCATTTGCTTTATTACGCAAAAAGGAATATGGAAATGAAGAACAATCGGAATATGTTGAATGGTTAGGGAAGTTTGCAACACAAATAAAACCTAAACTAAAGGAAGATGGTTCATTTGTTGTAGATTTAGGTGGGGCATATCAAAGGGGAAAGCCCATTAGAAGCCTGTATAATTTTAAGGTTTTAATATATTTTTGTGAAGAACTGGGATATCATTTAGCAGAGGAATTTTATTGGTTTAATCCATCGAAGTTACCTTCTCCTATAGAGTGGGTAAATAAACGAAAGATTAGAACTAAAGATAGTGTTAACACTGTTTGGTGGTTCTCAAAAACGGAAAATCCAAAATCTGATGTGACCAAAGTTTTAGCTCCATATTCAAAACGTATGGAAAAATTATTAGAAGCTCCTGATAAATTTTACTCTGCAAAAGAACGTCCAAGTGGTCATCAAATTTCAATGTCTTTTGGGAAAGATAATGGTGGTGCTATTCCTGCTAATCTATTACAAATTAGTAATAGTGAAAGTAACGGAAAATATTTGAGTATGTGTAAGAAGATGAAAATCAAGCCACACCCTGCAAGATTTCCTATTAGATTACCGGAATTTTTCATTGATTTCTTGACTGACGAAAATGACCTTGTAGTTGATATTTTTGGTGGTTCTTGTACAACAGGAGAAGCTTGTGAGAAGAAAGGACGTAAATGGAGATGTTTTGAACTGAATCGTGAATACGTAGCAAATTCAATCTTTAGATTTTTACCCAATGATTATTCCGATAAAGATGCTTCTATACTATATAATAAAATCATACGTGGTGAGAATATAGGGGAAATAGTATCTAAACAGTTGAATATATTTTAATTATGTATAGACAAAAAAATGTATTTATCTAGACCAATTTGCTGTTAGTTGTCTGGAGTCTGCATCCGATGGCACTTTATGGGGTGAAATAAAAAGTAAAATATTGACATTATATGCTCAAAATAAAATATATTGTCCGTTATCATGTGAGCATTTATTAGAAACTTCTATTCGCGATAGAGTGCATGCATTGGCGCATAATAATTTTTTTGAGCAGATTTCTAATAATTATATCTTTTACCCAGTAGAAATAATAACTTCGTATGAAATTTCAATGTACATTCGACAAGGAAAAATTAAAAAGCATATGGATGGATATCTAACAAAACATCGTGATAATGCTATGTGCTCGGGAAATACTTATGCTTTAGCTCATGCTTTTTCAGAAGAATATAAAAAGAACTCACAAATACAATATGCTCAGTTAAATGATATACGCTCAATAAATAGAAAATATCCATCTGTTAAACAAAAAGAAAGACTTCTTTTTGCTAAAGCAATGAGGACTCTTGCCATTAAAAAATTTGTGGAGGAATTAAAAAAACTCTATTATAATAAACGTAATATATTTGAGGTTTCTCGATATGGAAATTTATCAATGTGTAAATCTGTAGATGTAATATTTTATAATTTGGTTAATAGGAGGCTTTTCACGAGAAAAGATATAGAGTTATTGATTAGTGAATTAGAAAGGAATGGCTTTGACAATATCCCTTCATTGAATATAAAAAATGAACTAAGTATTATTTCAGCGTTAGATAATAAAAAAACGACAAGTAATGATGATATAGATATTTCTAGAGCAGCAAGTGGTCTTGCTTTTTCTGACTATTTTTTACTGATAGTCAAAGAAAGATGGAGCTTGTTAGCTTGCAATTTGATAAGCGATATAACACAAAAATATTTTCAGGTAAAGAAAGTGATTTGCAGAATTTTATATTAGAACTTGAAAAATTGAGTGAATAATTATATTGGATTCCCTATTGGAGTCCAATATAATCATTGAATGATTCTAATTACAAAGATAATCTTTTATACCTAAAGTTTTATTCAGGTAGACTGTTTATTGCTTCCTATTTCAATTTATCCACCGCACGGGTGTATTTCTTCGTATGTTTCAATCCACTATGCCCTAAAAGGCTGGCTACTGCCTTGATATTCGCACCGCTATTCAAAATGTTTACGGCAAATGAGTGTCTTACACAATGCCAGTTTATGTGCTTGTCTATTCCGGCTCTTTTAACCCAACGCTTTACTGATTTAAAGCAACTCTCGTATGAGGGTAAATCAAATATCAGACAATTCTTGTTTGCCGGAGATAGTGATTAGATACATTAAGTAAGTATAAAATAAATGGAAACAAAGACTTTTGGAATTCTATTTTATGTTTGATGGCATTTATTTTCGCCTACAACCGTCAGTAATCCGTCAGTATATAAAAGTAAAAAGGAGCTAAGTCTGCGACTTAACTCCTTCATTTTCACCAGTCGGGGTGACTGGATTCGAACCAGCGACCACACGCCCCCCAGACGCGTACTCTAACCGGGCTGAGCTACACCCCGAATTGCGGATGCAAAGGTAGAGCTTATTTTTGAAATACCAAATAAAAAAGAGATTTTTTTGATAAAATATGAACTTTATCAGAGCGAAAGATGTCCAAGCCTGCTGCGGAGGAACTTCAACGCCTTATACATGTGCGCTTCCACCGTACGCAGAGATATATTCATAATCTCGGCTATCTCCTTGTTTTTCATGTTGTGCAGATAGCTGAGCTTAAATACTTCTTTACATTTGTCTGGCAGTTCGTTGATAGCATTATGAATGGCATGGTGTAATTCGCGGTCTTCTATGCGGCGGATGATGTCCGAATGGTCGGGTTGATAAAACTCCAGCCTTTTTTGATAAAAGGCTTCTTCTTCTGCATTATGGTTTTCAACAATCGCACGATGTTTTAAACAGTTGAGCGCCTTTGTATATACAGAACGATAGAGAAAAGACTGAATTTGGTCGCCTATCTGGATGTCGTTTCTCCGACGCCATAATTCAGCGAAAACATCTTGAACGATGTCTTCTGCTTCCTCTTCTCCAACGATGCGTTCTGCGTAAAACAGAAGTCCGAAGTAATATTTGCGGAATAAATTCTTAAATGTCGTTTCAAACGTTTCTTCCATGCCCAAACCCTCTTTTATCTGCTGTAAGGTTTCTGCAAATGTAATAATTCCTTTATATATAAAGCAATAGATGACGTTTTTTTCTTTGTGGATAAAGCCGATGTGAAATCTGTGCCATTTCATCGGTTAAAATGATGGCTGTATCTCTTGATTAACGCAAGCCTTAGTGTAACGGAACGCATTGGGAAGAATCTTCCATTTCTTCCGCATGTTTTAAGGCAAACTATGGGTAGCGTTTTTCGGTAAATCAAATGCTTGTAAAACAGTCGATTGCGTAAACGGCTTGGCCTCACTGTTTCTTCTTCTCCTGAAAAGCGTTTTTGCTGAAAACGGGGTGGGTAATTTAACTTGAGAATACTTTTTTCTTTAATAATTTCATTTTCGGATAAGTGGTTTGTAAAAGATAATTGTTATTCCATTAAGTTTTAGTAAATAGAAGAGAAATTCATTAAATTTTATGTCTAACCTTAGAAAAGCAGGTATGAGAAGCAAAAACTCGTGCATGAGCTCGAAGAAAGTCGTTCGGGCATTATTGGTTTCGACACTGTTTACTGTACCCTCACAGTTAGTGTCAGCGCAATTAAACATTGCTTTAACCAATACTCAGTTGGGGACTATGATTCAGCAAATTCAGTCGCAGTCCCAGTATCAATTCTTTTACGATGACGAACTGGCTGAAATGCCTATCGGTTCGGTAGAGGCAAGCGGTTCTTCTGTAGAAGAAGTCCTTGACAAAGCATTGGCAGGAAAAGGCATCAGTTACCGTGTAGATGACAATGTAATTTATTTGTCGAAAGAATCTACTTCTGCCACTGCTTCTGTTCGCTCGACCCAGCAAGACCAGCAGCAGATTACCGGTCGTATCATTGATGCAACGGGAGAAGCATTGATTGGTGTATCTATCGTGGAAAAAGGTACAACTAACGGAACGATAACCGACTGGGACGGTAATTATACGTTAAGCGTTCCTACGGGTGCTGTCCTCCAGTTCTCTTACATCGGTTATCAGACGGTAGAAATGCCCGTTGAAGCCGGAAAGAACGTAATCGACCTTACGATGAAGGAAGACTCTGAAATGTTGGACGAAGTCGTTGTCACGGCATTGGGAATCAAGCGTGAGAAGAAGATGTTGGGTTACGCCGTCCAAGAGTTGAAGAGCGACGAACTGAACAAGACGGGCGACCCCTCGGTTACCAGTGCGCTGCAAGGTAAGGTAGCCGGTTTGTCGATGAACACTTCAGCCACCGGTTTGGGTGGTTCTACCAAAATCACCATCCGTGGTAACTCTTCATTGAGCGATAACAACCAGCCGTTGTGGATTGTAGACGGTGTTCCGTTCAGCGACAACAACAGTTCAGATGCCTCTTTTTATAGTGGTGTTGACCGTGGTGGCGCTTCTTTGGATATCAATCCCGATGATATTGAAAGTATTTCGGTATTGAAAGGTCCTAATGCCGCAGCCCTTTACGGTAGCCGTGCCGGTAACGGTGTCATCTTGGTAACCACGAAAAAAGGTTCAAAGAAAGATGGTTTCGGTGTTCGTTATAGTGGTAACTTTACTTGGACGAAAGTGGCTGAAACGCTCGAAATGCAAGAACGTTACGGACAAGGACATATTGACTCTAACGAAGGAGCTGTTTATTCAGCTACAGATGGGTCAAGCTGGGGTCCTGTTCTTGACGGCAGCATGAAAGAAGCATGGAATGGCGAAACTTATGCTTATTCTAAATACGGTGATAAGTTGAAAGATTATTTTGAAACCGGTTTTTCACAGAATCATAACGTATCTATCAGCAATGGCACGGAAAAATCTCATTATCGTGCTTCATTCGGTGCTTCAGATAATGACGGTGTATTCCCGAACGAGGAGCTGAACCGTATCAATATCGACTTGAATGCAGGAACAGAAATCAATAAGTACTTGTCAATGGACGGTAAGATTTCACTGTCTCGTACAAAAGCTGAAGACCGTCCGATGTATGGTACTTACGGTGCTATTAATCAGTTGATGGGTATTCCTCACAATATTCGTTTGGATGACTTGAGACAGTATTCAGACGATGATCATGTACATATTAACTGGTACGGACCTACCGCCGGTGTACGTAACCCGTATTATGTATTAAATCAACGTCATAATTCGGATGAACGCTGGCGTGCATTCGGTTACTACAATGCGAAGATTAATTTTACCGATTGGTTGCATTTCTCTGCTAAATATGCGTTCGATTACTATCGTACCCGTATCGAAGAGACTAATGGAGGTGATGGTATCAATGGTGAAAGCAGTCTGGCTATGGTTACTAATGATGCTATGGATCGTAGAGAAGAAAACTTCTTCGAATCAAATGCTGAATTTATGTTCATGGCTGACAAGCAAATTACGGATAACTTCCGTTTGGGTGCTAACCTCGGTGCTAACTTCATGTATCAAAAATACGAAACCCTGAGTGCGGGTGTAGGCAATATGCTGATTAAAGGCAACTGGATGTTTAATGCTGCCAATTTGCTTCGTACGGCTGCCGAAAGTGGATATTCACGTGCCATGAACTCAGTATTCGGTTCTGCACAGTTGGCTTGGAAAGAATATCTGTCATTGGATTTGACCGCACGTAATGACTGGTCATCTACATTGCCACAATCAGATAACTCATTCTTCTATCCCTCTGCCAACTTGAGTTTCGTAATTTCCGACTTTGTCCGCTCTTTGGATAAGACGTTGCCGAGCTGGTTGACATTTGCCAAGTTGCGTTTGTCGGCAGCCCAAGTAGGTAAGGATACTGAACCTTATCAGTTGTATAACACTTATTCTTACTCATTCGATAACGGTATTCTTGTTCCGACCCGCGATAATGTGAAGATGAACGATAAGCTGAAACCTGAAATCGCTACTTCATACGAAGTTGGTTTGGATATGAAATTCTTTGAAAACCGTTTGGGCTTCGACTTTACTTACTATTACAGCAAGACCAAGAACCAGATTATGAAAGTGCCGGCTGCGGCTCCGTGGTCAGGTGGTCAGTGGGTAAATGCCGGTTTGATTTCGAATCAGGGTGTTGAATTGATGTTGTATTCTACCATTGTTGATACGAAAGATTTCACTTTCGATTTGAACGTAAACATGGCTCATAACGTTTCGAAGGTTAATGAGTTGGCTCCCGATCAAGGTGTAAGTTACATGTTCTTTAACGGCGACTCTAACTTCCCGATCAATGTAGGTGCGCGTGAAGGCGAAAAATTAGGTGAAATCTATGCAAACACTTTGTATCAGCGTGATGAAAACGGTAACATCGTAGTTGGTGCGAACGGTCTGCCTTTGACGATTACAGATGAAAGTATCCGTGTGGCTAATCCGATAGGAAACATCCAGCCAAAACTTACAATGTCTGTATCTCCTACGTTTACGTATAAAGGCTTTACATTGTCTGCTATGTTTGATATGAAGTTTGGCGGTGACATCCTTTCTTATTCAGAAATGGTTGCAACCGGAAACGGTTTGGCTAAACGTACGGAAAACCGTGGCGAAAGCGATGGCTATATGATGGTATTCCCCGGTGTTACAGAAAGCGGTGAAGTGAATACGACCAAGATTACGGCATCTCAATATTATGGCGCTTTGCTGCCGGAAGATTTCTTGTATGACGCTTCATTTATCAAGCTGAAAGAATTGTCATTGGGTTATTCATTCCCATCAAAGCTGCTGAAGAAAACTCCGTTGACTTCACTGAACGTTTCATTCGTAGCACGTAACTTGTGTTATCTGTTGAAACATACTCCGGGTACGAGCCCTGAAGGTGGTTATGATACAACGATGTTCTCTCAGGCCATCGACTATGCGGCTCTGCCGTACACCCGTACATTCGGTTTGTCAGTTAGTTTAGGTTTCTAATCTTAAATAAAATAGTTACTTATGAAATTCAATATATATAAGTCAGTGGCTGCATGTTCGTTATTGGCTATGTTAGCCGGATGTCATGACTTTGAAGAAATGAATACCAATCCGTATCAGCCAGTGTACGACCCATCAATCATTGGCGGAACGGCCGACGGAATCGATATCGATTATACCGTATCAGATAATGCACTTGAAAGTTTGCGTGCTACCGAAGGTTCGGCAGGTGCTACTTTTTCTAATTTCGTTTACGAAGGTTTGTATAACGATTACCAAACAGCAACCAATCTTACCCATGATATCTATGCGGGTTATTGGGGAAATAATGTTAGCGGATTTGTAAGCAACTCGCCTACTTATTCTTATAATGATGGTTGGTCGGCTAACCGCTGGAAACACTTTTATGATGACCGTACTGTAAGTGAATACAGTCAGTTGATTAAAACATTCTGGTTCTGCGACAAAGAGTATTATCATACGGCATTTTATATCACACGTATTTATTACGCATTCTTGATGTCTGCACAAACCGATACTTACGGCGATATTCCTATCAAGTATTATGTAAAAGGTGCTCTTCCACCGGAAGAGAACGTAGAATATTCTTCTCAAGAAGAAGTTTACGGTATGATTTTCGACATCTTGGATCAGGCTATAACCAATTTGCATGACATTCCGAGTGTGCAGCAATTTGATTTGGGAGAAGATGATTTGTGTTATGGCGGTGATGTTGAAAGTTGGATTCGTTTTGCAAACACGTTGCGTTTGCGATTGGCATTACGTGTTTCTAACGTAAATCCGAGTCTGGCAAAACAACAAGGTGAAGCTGCTCTTGCAGATCCTTCAGGTTTGATGCAAAGTCAAGACGATAACATGACGCTGATTCCGAAACGTCAATATATCACCGGAGGTAATGAAAACATTTATGCTCTGTTGTTCAGTTGGACTGCTAACGTTGTTCTTCCGAAAGAAATGGAATGGGCTTATAAGAATCAAGCTCTGAAACCGGGTGTGACAACAGATACTCCGGGATTTGAACAAAAAGCTCCGAGCAATTTGTATACAGCCGGTGGAGTAGATGAAACCATGTTTAACGCAAGTGAAGATAATTGTTATCTTGATCCTCGTTGTAATATTCTTTGGTTCCGTCCTACCGAATTTGATAAGTTAAATCAGGCTGTACCTGAAGAATCGGATAAAGATTTCGGAGGTGTACGTAATGGTGAAACTAATATTGGAGGTTCGTATACCACTACATACTCACCCAACCGCTGTAATTTGCAATCCGATGCTATGAATCCGCAGATTTGGTGGAATCTGGCTCGTGAAATTGTTTGGTTCGGTTATTCAGAAAGTTTGTTCTTGAGAGCTGAGGCCGCTTTGCGTGGCTGGGCAGGTGTAACAGAAACCGCTGAGCAATATTATCTTGACGGCATTCGTGCCTCTATGGATTATTATGGAATTACTAATTACAGTGATTATATCAATAACCTGCAAGGTTTGGAAGCATTCCGTAGTGGTACAAAAGAAGAACAGTTGGAACAGATTATTACGCAGAAGTGGATTGCCGTATTCCCGAACGGTAACGAAGGATGGGCCGAGGTGCGTCGTACCGATTATCCGCGTTATATGTTGGTGCCGCAAGGTGGTAACAACTCTAACGGTGAAATACCGAACACAAAACTGATTAAGCGTGTACAATATCCGAACAGTGAATCTCGTAACCCGTTGAAACCGACTTATACGCAAGGCGATAAAGTTTGGTGGGACGTGGCCGATACGATGGATGACAACGGAAAATGGCATCAACCTAATAACTTCAGATAATTGACCGATCTCTTGACGAGATAAATGCCATGCGGAGAGCAGTATTTTTATTGCTCTCCGTTTTTTTTATGCCAAATATTAAGCTGGTGTCGAAAAAAAACAATATTTTTGACAAGTTTGTTAAGATTAAAATACTTATTCGGCTCGTTTATTAGAAAAATTAAGAAATAAGCTAAGTGTTTTTCTTTATTCTATTGTTTTATATTAAGGTTAATACTATAATTTTAAATTTTAAGCCTTAGATATTATGAGATTTTTAACAGGTTCTGTTTGTGCATTTGCTTTTTTAATTACGGCTTGTGGCACGCAAGAAAAATCTGTAACGGGTGATACGGATTATACTCAGTTTGTCAACCCGTTTATCGGTACGGATTTTACCGGAAATACCTATCCGGGGGCACAAGTTCCCTTCGGTATGGTACAGTTAAGCCCGGATAACGGTTTGCCGGGTTGGGATCGGATTTCCGGCTATTTCTATCCCGACAGTACCATTGCGGGATTCAGCCATACCCATCTTTCGGGAACGGGGGCAGGTGATTTGTATGACATTTCTTTTATGCCTGTAACCCTCCCTTATAAGGAAGCGGAAGCTCCGTTGGGTATTCATTCGAAATTCTCTCACGATCGCGAAAGCGCGTATGCCGGATATTATCAGGTAATGCTCGACGATTATGGTATTAATGTGGAATTGACTGCAACCGAGCGTTGCGGCGTTCAGCGTTATACATTCCCGCAAGCAGAATCGGCTGTATTCCTGAATTTGGCGAAAGCCATGAACTGGGACGTTACGGAGGCATCGTTTATTGAAGCTGTAGACTCGGTAACGGTACGCGGATATCGCTTCTCCGACGGTTGGGCACGTGGACAGAAGATTTATTTCTATACTCGTTTCTCACGTCCGTTTGATAAAATGAGTCTTGACACGGTGCTTATCGAAAAAGATGGTTTGAAAATAAGTAACGGCGTAGTGGCACGATTCGATTATCAAACGCAGAAAGACGAACAACTCACGGTGGTAACAGCCATTTCGGGCACCAGTATGGACGGTGCAGCAAGAAACCTTCAGGCTGAAGCCCCCGATAATGACTTTGATGCTTACTTGGCGAAGGCTAAAGCAATGTGGAATAAAGAGTTGGCTAAGATAGAAATAGAATCTGACAATAAGGATGACAAAACTGTTTTCTATACGGCATTCTATCATAGTATGCTGGCTCCGACGATTTATAATGATGTAGACGGTGCTTATTACGGACCGGATAAGCAGGTACATCAGGCTGACGGGTGGGTGAATTATGGTACTTTCTCATTGTGGGATACTTATCGGGCTTCTCATCCTCTGTTTACTTATACTCAGCCTGAACGTACGAACGATATGGTGAAATCGTTTATCGCTTTTTATGAGCAAAACGGGCGTCTTCCTGTATGGAACTTTCAAGGAAGTGAAACAGATATGATGATTGGTTATCATTCTGTTCCGGTTATTGTGGATGCTTATTTGAAAGGCATTGGCGATTTTGATGCGGAAAAAGCATTGGAGGCATGTGTGAAAACAGCAAATATAGATGAGTATCGTGCCATCGGGGTGTATAAAGAAAAAGGCTATGTACCTTATGACTTGAAACCTTACGAAAATTGGTCGCTTTCAAAAACATTGGAATATGCTTTCGATGATTATTGCATCGCACGTATGGCTGAGAAGATGGGTAAAACAGATGTAATGAAAGAATTTGATGCGCGTGCATTGAATTATAAGAATGTGTTTAATCCGGTTACTACGTTTATGCAACCGCGTGACAGCAAAGGTAATTTCATAGAAGGCTTCAAGGCAGATGCTTATACCGAAGATATTTGTGAAAGTAACGGTTGGCAGTATTTTTGGTCGGTACAGCATGATATTGACGGACTTGTTGGTTTGTCAGGAGGAACTGAACGATTTACTCAAAAATTGGATAGTATGTTCACTTTCCATCCCTCTGCCGATGATGAGCTCCCTATATTCAGTACAGGTATGATTGGCCAGTATGCACATGGCAATGAACCGAGCCATCATGTTTCTTATCTGTTTAATAAGGTAAATGAGCCGTGGAAAACTCAAAAGTATGTAGCACAAATTATGCACGAGTTTTACACGAATACGCCGGGAGGGTTATGTGGAAATGAAGATTGTGGTCAGATGTCGGCATGGTATGTATTTAGTGCCATGGGATTTTATCCGGTTAATCCGATATCCGGCAATTACGAAATAGGTACGCCGATGTTCCCTAAAGCACAACTTCATTTAAGTAACGGGAAAACCTTTACGGTAATAGCTCATAATGTGAGTCATGAGAATATTTATATTCAATCAGTCAAGCTGAATGGCGCTCCGTATGATAAGTGTTATATCACTCACCAGCAAATTATGGATGGAGCTACTTTAGAATTTGAAATGGGAAAAGAGCCGGGCACTGTTTGGTATAAATAGCAAGAAATGAAAGTAAAATATCGAATTGATAAAAAGTGGAGTCATGGCAGAATATCTTTGATTCAGCTATTTAATTTTTAATGAAATAAGTGTTTCCTTGTAGAGAATTGTTCTCTATAAGGAAACAAGGTAAAAAGGTTATGAAAAGAACAGGTTATCGTGAAATAGTACGCTTTTTCGACAACGAATGTTCGGAAGACGAACGCCAAGCGATTATTCGTTGGGTAAACGAGTCGGACGAACATGCCCGGTTGTTTTTTGCATGGGAAGAGATATACTTCTTGGGCAAACAAAATGACAGAGATGAAAAGCTGTCGTTGCAGAAAGCGGAAAGAAAGTTAGAGTATTTTATCGAAGCTGAAAAAAATAAGCATCTTGTGAAAACTCGACGCTTGTACCGTTTATTCAAATATGCTGCCGTTGTTGCTGTACTTCTTGTCGTTTCTGTATTTTCTTTTAATTATTGGAGTTCGTCGCCGCAAGAAAAATGGCTGTCTGTGGTTACCGGAAGTCAAGAAACGAAAGATATTGTTCTTTCAGATGGTAGCAGAGTTTGGTTGAACGAAAATTCAGTCTTGAAATACCCGGAGAATTTTAGCACCGCAGAGCGTGAGGTGAAGGTGGAAGGTGAAGCGTATTTTGAAGTAAATAAAGATAGGCATCGCCCTTTCACTGTCTATAACGATGCCATGAGTGTGCAAGTGTTGGGAACCAAGTTTAATTTCAAGGCAAGCCCTTCTTGCCGCATAGCGGAAGCATCATTGATTGAAGGCGAAATTAAAGTAAAAGGTAATAAGGACGAAGGGTCGATTACGCTTGTTCCCGGTCAGCGGGTAGAGCTGAATACGGTGACCGGACGGATGAATGTGCGCGAAAGCAATACAGCTTTAGACGCCGTTTGGCATGATAACCTGATACCTTTTAAAAACGCAAATATTTTCAGTATTGCCGAAACATTGGAAACCTTGTATAAGGTAGATATTATTCTTTCACCCGATATCGATGGTACAGAAACCTATTCGGGAGTGTTACGGAAGAAAGAATCTGTTGGGGATGTGTTGGAAATATTGCAAAATACTTTGCATATATGCTATGAGATTCGTCAGAATACAATATTTTTGTCACAGAAAAAATAATCAATAAAATTCAAGTAATTAATTCCTTGAAGTATAATATTATGATACGAAAAGTTTTTACGATTACATGTTGCGTCGGTATGATGCTTTTTGCAGCATGTTCTACGGATGCAACTGTGGAAAAAGATTATGCTGCTTATGTTAATCCGTTTATCGGAACGGGAGGTCATGGACATACTTTCCCCGGTGCGGTAGTTCCTAATGGTATGATTCAGCCGAGTCCTGATACCCGCATCGATGGCTGGGATGCTTGTTCGGGATATTATTATGAAGACTCGTTGATGAACGGTTTCTCGCATACGCATGTGAGCGGAACGGGATGTGCCGACTACGGTGATTTCCTGTTGATGCCTACTGTGGGTGAGCAGACATATAATCCGCAGGACTTTACCAAGCAGAACCTGCCTTACGCTTCGGCTTTTTCTCATCAGAACGAAACGGCTGAACCGGGATATTATTCTGTATTTCTCGATCGTTACGGCGTGAAGGCAGAAATGACTTCAACCAAACGTGCCGCTTTACATCGCTTTACGTTCCCCGAAAGCGATAAATCCGGATTTATTTTAGATTTGGATTATTCTATACAGCGCCAGAAAAACTTGGATATGCAAGTGGAAGTGGTGAGTGATACCGAAATACGCGGACATAAATTAACTGAATATTGGGCATTCGATCAGCAGGCAAGTTTCTATGCTAAATTCTCGAAGCCTTTTACTTACACTATCGTGCGCGATACGCTGACCGACCATAACGGAAAAATGCAGCCCCGTTGCAAAGTCTTGTTGCAGTTTGCTACGCAGAAAGACGAAGAAGTGATGGTTAAAGTAGGTATCTCGGCGGTAGATATGGAAGGTGCGCAAAAGAATCTGGAGGCTGAAATCCCGGCGTGGGACTTTGAAGGTATCCGTAAGGCAGCACGCCAGTCATGGAATGATTATCTGAAGAAAATAGATGTCACCACTTCCGATGAAACAGACAAAACAATCTTCTATACAGCGATGTATCATACGGCTATCAGTCCGAACCTGTTTACCGATGTAGACGGACGTTATTTCGGTATGGACCTGAAACCGCATCAAGGAGATGTCAATAAGCCTGTTTATACGATTTTCTCTTTGTGGGATACGTTCCGTGCCCTTCATCCGTTGCTTTCTATCATCGATCCGGATTTGAATAATGAGTTTATCCGTTCGTTGATGTTGAAAGCGCAAGAAGGTGGTGTATTCCCCAAATGGGAACTTGCCGGAAATTACACCGGTACGATGATTGGTTATCATGCAGCTTCGTTGATAGCAGACGCTTATACCAAAGGATATGCGAATTTTGATTTGGATGAGGCTTACAAGGCTTGTCTGCGTACTGCTGAGTATGATACAACCGGTATCGTATGTCCGGAAAAGGTATTGCCTGTCTTGATGCCTATGGCACGTTATTATAAGAATACGTTGGGTTATATTCCGTGCGACCGTGAAAACGAATCGGTAGCAAAGGCTTTGGAATATGCTTACGATGATTATTGTATTTCGGTTCTTGCCGAAGCAACCGGAGACTATAAGAATAAAGAGAAGTATGCGAAGTTTGCGAAAGCATACGAACTTTATTTTGATCCTTCTACCCGTTTCATGCGTGGAGTTGACTCTAATGGAAAATGGCGTACTCCGTTTAATCCCCGTGCTTCTAATCACCGGAATGATGATTACTGCGAAGGAACAGCTTGGCAGTGGACTTGGTTTGTTCCCCACGATATTGAGGGCTTGGTAAAACTGATGGGTGGCGAAGATGCCTTTGTAGGAAAATTAGACTCTCTGTTTACTGCTTCTTCTGAACTGGAAGGAGATGTGGTTTCGGCAGATATTACAGGGCTTATCGGACAGTATGCTCAAGGTAACGAGCCTAGTCATCATGTTATCCACATGTATAACTACGTAAACCGTCCGTGGAAAGCTCAGGAATTGCTTGACCGGGTATTTAAGGAACAATACCGTAATAACCCTGACGGCTTGTCGGGCAACGAAGACTGTGGTCAGATGTCTGCATGGTATATCCTTAACTCAATGGGATTCTATCAGGTATGTCCGGGAAAACCGGTGTATTCTATCGGACGTCCGGTGTTCGACCAGTCTGTTATCAATCTGCCTAACGGCAAAACGTTTACCATCACTGCGAAGAATAATTCAAAGGAAAACAAATATATTCAGTCGGCTACTCTGAACGGACAACCGTTGGATGTTCCTTTCTTCGAACATAAAGACATTGTTAACGGTGGAGCATTGGAACTGGTTATGACTAATCAGCCGACCAAATGGGGTGTGAAACAATAATTAGTTGAATAGGCCATGAAAAAATTATCATTACTTATTTTATTAGCAGGATTCTTGGGCTTTGCAAAAGCGGCTACGGTAGATTATGCAAGCTATGTGAATCCGCTTGTAGGTACAGAATCTACTTTCGAACTGTCTACCGGAAATACTTATCCGGCGATTGCCCGTCCGTGGGGTATGAATTTCTGGACACCGCAAACCGGAAAGATGGGCGACGGATGGACGTATCAGTATACGGCAACAAAGATTAGAGGTTTTAAGCAAACCCATCAGCCCAGTCCGTGGATTAACGATTACGGACAGTTTGCCATTATGCCGATGGTCAATGCTCCTGAGTTTAACGAAGATAAGCGTGCAAGCTGGTTCTCGCATAAAGGAGAAACTGCAAAGCCTTATTATTATAAGGTGTATTTGGCTGACTACGATATCGTAACCGAGCTTGTTTCTACCGAACGCGCTGTCATGTTCCGTTTCACCTTCCCCGAAAACGAACATTCATACGTGGTGGTAGATGCTTACGACAAAGGTTCGTATGTTAAAATCGACAAGGCGAATAACCGCATTATCGGATATACGACTCGTAACAGCGGCGGTGTTCCTGCCAATTTCAAAAACTATTTTGTAGTTGAGTTTGACAAACCGTTTACTTATTGTGCAACGGTTGCCGACAGCGTGGTGACCGAAAATAAGGTAGAGCAGCAAGCTAACCATGCCGGAGCGATTATCGGTTTTGCTACGAAGAAGGGCGAAGAAGTACACGCACGTGTGGCTTCTTCATTCATCAGCCACGAACAGGCATTGCTGAACCTGAAAGAATTAGGCTCGGATAACTTCGACGTACTGGTTCAGAAAGGACAAGATGCGTGGAATGAAATGTTGGGCCGATTCGAGGTAGAAGGCGGAAACCTTGACCAGTACCGCATGTTCTATTCATGTCTTTACCGCTCACTGTTGTTCCCTCGCAAGTTCTACGAAATCGATGCAAACGGTCAGGTGGTACATTACAGCCCTTATAACGGCGAAGTAGTTCCGGGATACATGTACACCGATACCGGTTTTTGGGATACGTTCCGCTGTTTGTTCCCCTTGCTGAATCTGGCTTATCCTTCGGTAAACAAGGAAATCCAAGAAGGTTTGATTAACACCTATAAAGAAAGCGGATTCTTCCCCGAATGGGCAAGTCCGGGACACAGAGGCTGTATGATTGGTAACAACTCGGCTTCGGTTTTGGTCGATGCTTACATGAAAGGCGTGAAGGTAGACGATATTGAAACGCTGTACAAAGGCTTGATTCACGGTACGGAAAACGTTCATCCGGAAGTTTCTTCTACCGGACGTCAGGGATATGAATATTACAACAAGTTGGGCTATGTTCCTTACGATGTGAAAATCAATGAAAACGCAGCGCGTACGTTAGAGTATGCTTACGACGACTGGTGTATTTATCAGTTGGCTAAAGACTTGAAACGTCCGAAGAAAGAAATCAATCTTTTCGCTAAGCGTGCCATGAATTATAAGAACCTGTTCGACCCGGAAAGCAAGCTGATGCGCGGAAAGAATGCCGACGGTACGTTCCAGTCACCGTTCTCACCGCTGAAGTGGGGCGATGCCTTTACCGAAGGCAATAGCTGGCACTACTCTTGGTCAGTATTCCACGACCCGCAAGGATTGATTGACCTGATGGGAGGCGACGAAATGTTTGTAACGATGATGGATTCGGTATTTTCCGTTCCGCCTATCTTCGACGACAGCTATTACGGTTTCCCGATTCACGAAATCCGCGAAATGACGGTGATGAACATGGGTAACTATGCTCACGGAAACCAGCCGATACAGCACATGATACCTGTATAACTACGCTAAGCAGCCGTGGAAAGCCCAATACTGGTTGCGTCAGGTAATGAACCGCATGTATACACCCACTCCGGACGCTTTATTGCGGCGACGAAGATAACGGTCAGACCTCTGCATGGTATGTATTCTCAGCCTTAGGTTTCTATCCGGTTTGTCCGGGAACCGACCAGTACGTATTGGGTGCTCCGCTGTTTAAGAAAGCAACCATCCACTTGGAAAACGGAAAGAACGTGGTAATCAATGCTCCCGAAAACAGCCAAAGCAATATCTACATCCAAGATATGAAAGTAAACGGACAGGAGTATACGAAGAACTACTACACGTTCCCGATGTTTACCAACGGTGCTACGATTGATATCCGTATGGGCGACACTCCGAATAAGTCGAGAGGTGTGCAGGCAGAAGACCTTCCGTATTCGTTCACAAACGAGTTGAAAAAGAAATAATAAGAACCAGATTTATCTGATTTGACGGTAAAGGATTCGGTTACGCGGTAGAGCGTATTCCGAATCCTTTATTTTTTTGTCCGTATGTCTGCTGGATTTCTTAGCATCGGGAGCTGAAAATTCATTGGGAAGCGTTACTTAACGCTATGGGATGAATGACATAACGCATCCCATAGCGTGGACCAACGCTTCGAGTAGCGTTGTAAAACCCTCTCAATGCTTGTCGTGTGCGATAACGAAATAACATTCTTTATAATTGCAGATTAAAAAAAAGCATTAAATTTGGGGCGTGAATACGTGGATAAATATAAAAGATGAATGAAAAACAGCTGTGTTCACATCCGGAACTTGCTATGAAATAACATAATTAAAAACCATATAAGCAATGAAAAAATTAGCAACGGCTATGATGTTGGGAGCGATAGCTCTCTCGGTAAATGCACAAGTGAACTACAAGATGCAAACGGCTTGTAATCCGCAAGACGTAAAACATTACGACACCGACAGGCTGCGGAGCAGTTTCATGATGGATAAAGTAATGGCTGCCGACGAAATCAATCTGACTTATTCTATGTACGATCGCTTTATCTTCGGCGGAGCGATGCCTGTAAGCAAAGAGTTGTCGTTAGATACTATCGACCCCCTGAAAGCACAGTATTTCCTTGAACGCAGAGAGTTGGGAGTGATTAATGTAGGAGGCGATGGCGTAGTGACGGTAGACGGAAAAGCATACGAATTGAAATTCAAAGAAGCCCTTTACGTAGGACGCGGCAATAAGCAGGTAACATTTAAGAGTAAAGATGCAGCCAATCCTGCTAAGTTTTATATCAACTCGGCTACGGCACACAAAGCGTATAAAACACAGTTGGTAACCATCGACGGACGTAAAGGTTCGCTGAAAGCCAATTCCTTTCCGGCAGGGAAAATGGAAGAAAGCAATGACCGCGTGATTAACCAGCTGATTGTGAATAACGTATTGGAAGAAGGTCCTTGCCAGTTGCAGATGGGACTGACCGAATTGAAGCCGGGAAGTGTGTGGAATACCATGCCTGCCCATACACACAGCCGGCGTATTGAGGCTTATTTCTATTTCAATGTACCCGAAGGAAACCGCATCTGCCACCTGATGGGAGAGCCGAAAGAAGAGCGCCTCGTATGGCTGAATAACGAACAAGCCATCATGTCGCCCGAATGGTCTATCCATGCCGCTGCCGGAACCAGCAACTACATGTTTATTTGGGGTATGGCAGGTGAAAACTTGGATTATAACGATATGGATAAGATTCCTTATACAGAAATGCGCTGATAGCATTTCTACTTCGAGGGGGATGTGTCAGGATGACGAAAAGCGGAGAGTTTTTCCCATCCTGACACATTCTTGTATCTGTCTGAATGGTAATAGCCGAACTGTGGAATAATTCAACACTTCTCAACATTCTTCCACATTTATTGTAAATACAGACTGTAAATATTGTCTTATTTAATTTGTTGTCAAACAGTGTGTTAACATAAAATAATAATTGAGATTGTAGAATGGAATTGTTTTGGCATGAGAAATTATGTCAAATATAGAAAAATATATGAAAACAGTTCATTTTACAATTAGAAGAGTGTGTTTGTTAGTCTTTTCGTTGGTATGCCTGCAAATGTTTGCTCAGCAGCGTGTCATTACAGGAACTGTCATTTCTTCGGAAGATGGCGAACCGTTGATTGGTGCAGCTATCGCAGTTCTGGGGCATGAATCGCAAGGGGCTATCACCGATATTGACGGAAAGTTTTCGTTAGAAGTACAGCCGGATTATAAGATGGTTACGGTTTCGTACTTAGGAATGAAAACACTCGAAGTCCGTATTCCCAACAAGCGGAATACGATGAACATTGTCATGCAGCCCGATGCCGTGGCTATGGAAGAAGTTGTAGTAACGGGGTATGGTAATTTTACGAAGTCTTCGTTCACCGGCTCTGCAAATACGTTAAAGGGGAGCATGATGAAAGACATCCCCGTGATGAGTGTGGAACAAAAGTTGCAAGGTATGACTACGGGTGTGAATATTACCAGCAGTTCCGGACAGCCGGGAGCCAACCAAAGCATCCGTATTCGCGGTATGGGGTCGTTCAATGCTTCACAGGAACCTTTGTTTGTGATTGATGGTGTGCCTGTAACTTCCGGAAGCCTAAGCAGTGGAGGACTTGATGCTTCGTACATGAATAACTCGAAGACCAACATCATGGCAACCTTGAATCCTTCTGACATCGAAAACATTACGGTGATTAAAGACGCGGCAGCGGCTTCGCTTTATGGTTCGCGTGCGGCAAACGGGGTCATTTTGATTACCACCAAGAAAGGAAGCATCGGCAAGGCACAAGTTTCGTTGAACATTTCGGGAGGTTTCTCAAATTCGGCTGTCGATTTCCGTCCTACGCTGAGCGGAGACGATCGGCGGATGATGCTTTACGAAGGTTTGGTAAACTATGCGCAAGACCGAGGCATGTCTTCGCCCACCGCTTACGCCGATCAGGAAATTGACAAATATGCTTCCATTCCTTCGATGGGATACACCGATTGGAGCAAGGAATTGCTGCGTACCGCTACCCAGCAAGATTACGAGGCTTCTGTATCGGGAGGTAACGACCGTACTACGTTTTATGCTTCGTTGGGGTATAACAAGCAGGAGGGTTTGGCAAAAAACTCGGCATTGGAACGCTACTCGGCACGTTTGAACATGACGCAAAAGGTAGGGCGGTACGGTGAAGTGGGAGGAAACATGATGTTTTCGCAACTGAATCAGGAACTGAATGAGGAACGAAGCTCTGCCATAAACCCGTTCTTCGCGACAGCCGTCACGATGAATCCGTCCATGCTGGTACGCGATGAGAACGGGAATTATGTAGGTGCATACGAAGGCACTTCGCTGAACCCCTTGCGCGATATATTAACCGACTATAACCGTACCCGCATGACCCGTATGTTTGCTACGGGCTATGCTTCGGTAGAACCGATAAAGGGACTGAAGATAAAAGAAACATTAAGTTATGACTATAACATACAGAAGGATGCCCGTTATTACAATCCTTTGAGTTCTGCCGGATCAAAGAGCGGAAGCGATGCCCGCACGGCGAAAGGATTCATTGAATACGGGAAACTGATATCTTCTACTTCTGTAAACTATATCCATACCTTTGCCGATAAGCATAATCTGGATGTACTGGCTGCTTACGAGGTTGAAAGTTATCAAACGGATAAGGCAGTGGGCGAGAAATACAAACTTCCTTCCGAGATTCTTACCGAGCCGGACAATGCTTCCGTGTTGAGTGCTTTCCAGTCGTCTACGCAAGATTACCGCATGATATCTTACGTGTCTCGTTTGAACTATGATTACGATGACCGTTACTATGTTGCCGGAAGTTTCCGTCGCGATGGTAGCTCGCGCCTTGCTCCTGAAGGACGTTGGGGGAACTTCTGGTCGGTATCGGGTATGTGGCATATCTCAAACGAATCGTTCATGAAACCTTTGAAGCATGTGTTGAGCGATTTGAAGATACGTGCATCTTACGGTGTGAACGGTAACCAGCCCGGCTCACTGTACGGATACATGGGGGTATATACTTACGGACAGAATTACATGGAGCAGTCGGGTTCTTACGAATCTTCTCAGCCGAACCCGAATTTGAAGTGGGAAAAGAACTATAACCTGAATATCGGTGTCGACTTGTCTTTCATCAACCGCATCTTCCTGACAGTGGAATATTATAACCGCGATACGAAAGATTTGCTTTACAACATGCCGATCAGCAGCACCACAGGGTTTACCAATTACCTTGCAAACGTAGGACAACTGAACAACAAAGGTGTGGAACTGGAGCTGCGAACATTGAACTTTGCCACAAACGATTTTAACTGGACAACGGTATTGAATTTGAGCCACAACAAAAACAAGGTGGTTTCGTTGAACGGCGAGCTTGACCAGTCTATCGAAGGCAACTGGTTTATCCATAAAGTGGGCTATCCTTATTATACGTTTTACGTAAAAGAGTATGCCGGTGTTAATCCGCAGACCGGAGAAGCCCAATACTATCTGAATACGCAGGACGAAAACGGGAACTACAACCGTAGTCTTACTACAAACCCCGATGAGGCGCAGGCCATTCCGTATAAGTCTGCCGAGCCGAAAGTTTCGGGAGGTTTGACCAACATTTTAAGCTACAAATGGTTCGACTTGAGTTTTACGCTGACGTACTCATTGGGCGGCTATTCGTTCGATAAAGCCGGAACCTACATCGAGAACGGAACATCCTCCATTTATGGCGGGGATAGCGGAAGCAAGGGTTATAACCTGCCCGTCTATGCGTTAGACCGTTGGCAAAAGCCGGGAGACGTAACCGATGTTCCGCGCTTCGTGTATGGTCAGAATGCTTCTATAAGCAACTCTTCACGTTACATTCACAGTACCAACCATCTGCGCCTGAAGAGCCTTACCTTCGGTTATACATTGCCTTCCGAGTGGACAAGCAAGGCTTTGATAGACCGGGCGCGTATCTACTTCTCCGGAAGCAACCTCTTGACGTGGGCTAAGTGGGATCAGTACGACCCCGAAACGCCGGTCAACGGAGAAGTATTCTGCGAAGCTCCCGCCATGCGCACGTTTAGTTTCGGAGTTCAGTTAACATTCTAATTCATTTTAAAAGGTATTTTCTTATGAAACGATTATATATATATGTGTTGGCGGCTGTTTCCTTTGTCGGAACATCTTGTTCAAGTAGCTGGCTTGACTTAGACCCGTCGACTTCAGTAACCACCGACCAAGCTCTCGCTACGTATAGCGACCTTGAAGTAGCTTTGAACGGTGTGTACCGTCAAACCTCTCAGCATAGCTATTACGGGGATAACCATTGGTATTATGGCGATTGCCGCGCTGCCGACGTGCAGGCGCGCGAGAGTAAAGGACCGGGCAGGCGTGTATCTCCTTACTATGAATATAATGTGTTGGCAGACGATAATCTGAATATCACCCTGCCGTGGCAACGTCCGTACATTGTTATCCGTCAGGCAAACAACATCATTCAGCGGGTAAATGAAGGAAATATTCCCGGAGGAACTGACGAAGAGGTGAATGCCATTAAGTCCGAAGCCCTTGTATTGCGCGGGCTGGCACTCTTTAACCTGACGCGCATGTTCGGTATGCCCTATACCAACGATAACGGAGCCTCACTCGGAGTGCCTATCGAGCTGAGTCCCGAAAATCCGGATCATCGTCCGGCGCGTAATACCGTGGCAGAGTGTTACACGCAAGTGGTAACCGATTTGACCGATGCCCTCGACGGGTTGAGCCGTGAAAGACGTGACGGCTACATCAACTATTGGGCGGCTAAGGCACTCCTTTCGAGGGTTTACCTGAACATGGGCGACTACCGGAACGCTTACGATGCAGCGGTAGATGTGATTAAGAACAGCGGAAACCTCTACTCGCTTTACACGCAAAGCGAATATCCCAACGTTTGGGGGCAAGATTTTCAGTCGGAATCGCTTTTCGAACTCTACATCAGCATTTCCGAACCCTCAGAGTGGGGTGGAGGTACGGGAGGTGAAGGCGCGCCGATGGTTTACGCCAACGAAGCCAAAACTGACTGGAACAACCTGATTTTGACCGAAGATTTTTTGAATCTGCTTGACGAAGATGCCCAAGATGTCCGTCACTGCGTAGCCCAACCTTCTGTTATCGAAAATAACGGGGGACTGCCCGAAGCGGCTCGTAACCGCAATGTCTTTCTCGGAAAGTTCCCCGGAAAGAACGGCGACCCGCACGATAACAACATCTGCATTATCCGTCTGTCGGAAGTTTATTTGAATGCAGCCGAAGCCGGATTGAAATTGGGAGGAGCGGAACAGACCGAAGGAATGAATTACTTGAACGAACTGATAGCCAACCGTACGCCGAATGCTGCAATGCGCGTCAACTCGGCTGCCGACTTTACAATAGAACGCATCATGAAAGAACGCCGCAAAGAGTTAGTGGGCGAGGGGCTGATATTCTATGACTACCTGCGTAACCGGATACCGATAGTACGCAGCGGCAGATGGCATTTGGCGACTTTGAAAGATAATAACGCAATAACTATTCAATATAACGACCTTCGTATCGCACTGCCCATTCCGCAATCGGAAATGGATGCCAACCCCAATATGGTGCAGAACGAGCGATAAGATTACCGCGCTTATAGATTGTTTTTATTATATATGCGTATAAACATAATGACCCGGCAAGGTGAGTTATACAACCCGCCTTGCTGAGTTATATAACCCGCTTGGGTGAGTCGTACAACTCAGCCGGGCGGGTTATAAAGTTTATACGCTGAGGCTTCGGAATAGATGCTTACCCATTCCGGTTTTCTTCCCCATCCAGTTGCTCTTTCGGCCAGTTTACTAAATATAAAGTCTCCGTAGCCCGGGTGAACGCCGTGTACAGCCATCGGAAGTAGTCGGGCGAAAGCATCTCCTCCGTCATGTATCCTTGGTCAAGAAAAACACGTTGCCACTGTCCTCCTTGCGCTTTATGGCAGGTTACGGCATAGGCAAATTTTACCTGAAGCGCGTTAAAGTATGGGTCTTCTTTCATTTTTTTCATCCGTTCGCGCTTTGTTGTCAAGTCGGCATAATCCTCAAGCACATTGTTGAATAACCGTTCGTTTTGTTCACGGGTCAGGGCAGGAGCGTCGCTGTGCAGCGTGTCGAGCAGTATTTTCACCTCCAATTCCAAATCCCCGTAATCAGGAAACGACAAAACCACATCGGCAAACCGGAATCCGTACATCGAATGGCTGCGGCGTACGCGGCGTACCACGGCTACATCTCCGTTGGCAATGAAATCCAGCTCCTTACAGTCGGTACCCCAATAATAGTTGTTCTTGGCAATCATCAGTATATCGCCCGAATTCAGCTCGTCTTCCCGATACAGAATCGTATTACGGATACCGTTGTTATACAGATTCGCCCTTTTGTTCGACCGGCAAATCACAATCGTCTCGTCTGTGCCCGCTTGCTCGTAACACTCGTTCAACGTATCTATCAGTTCGTTGCCCGTTATCGTCCGGATGTCGGCAAATCCGGCGGTACGGACACGAGGCAATGAAAAACAATCCTCCGCATCGATGTATTGCCGCAGCCGCGTGGCGTTATACAGAATCCCCGACTGCTCCGCCTGTCGGACCACCTGCGTGAGGCTGCATTCCGTAACTTCCAATCCGTAGCCCTGCAGGATACCGGGCGACAGCGCAGGGCTTTCTTCTTCTCCCACGGGAGGAAGCTGGGCAGTATCTCCGATAAGTATCAACTTACAGTTCGTTCCGCTGTATACATACTGAATCAAGTCGTCTAACAGTCGTCCTGTTCCGAAGATAGTGCCCGACAATCCCTCGTTGGCAATCATCGAAGCCTCGTCGACGATGAACAGCGTCTGTCGGTGAAGGTTGTTGTTCAGGGTAAAGTTATCGGTTTCGTTCGAGAAAACACGCTGGCGGTAGATTCTCCGGTGGATGGTATAAGCCGAATGTCCGGCATTTCGGGCGAAAACCTTAGCAGCTCTTCCGGTGGGTGCAAGCAAAACACACTTGTATTTCAAGTCTTCAAGCGCCTTCACCAAAGCTCCGGTCAATGTTGTCTTTCCGGTTCCGGCATATCCTTTCATCACGAAAATCGCATCAGCAGAAGGCGAAAGAATAAAATCTGCAAAAGATTTTATAGCTTTTTCTTGCTCTACTGTTGGTTTATATAAAAATTTTCGTTTAATTTGTTGCGATAAATCATTAATCAGCATATCTGTACGTAAAAAATCACATAATACTATGAGTATGTTTCGGATAAAGTGTTTTATTTGACGCTACGAATATAAATTAAAAAAACAATATTATCATGAAAACAGTTATTAATCTTGTGTTGGCTGCCTGTGTCATTGCTTTGATTTATATATGCTATGGCAGTATAATGGGACCTATTCATTTCGATGAAGAAAGAAAATTGAGAGAGAAAGCGATTATTGCCCGTTTGATCGATATCCGTAAGGCGCAACAGGAATACCGTTCGATGCATCAAGGGGCATATACCGATAATTTTGATTCATTGATTACTTTCGTGAAAACAGCGAAGCTGCCTTTCATCATGAAAGTGGGTACGCTGACCGATGACCAGTTGAACAGCGGTATGACGGAAAAGAAAGCAATGGAACTTATCAATAAAGCCAAAAAGACGGGTAACTGGAAAGATGTAGAAAAAGAAGGTTTGCAGAACTTCCGCCGTGACACGATGTGGGTGGCAGTGATGGATACGATTTTCGAAAAAGGATTTAACCCGGACTCTTTGCCTTATGTTCCTTACGGCAATGGAGCCAAGTTCCAGATGCAAAGTCGCAGAGATACATTGGATACGGGTATGCCTTTGAACCTTTTCCAAGCAAATGTAGACTATGATGTTTACTTGAAAGGAATCAACGAACAGGAGTTGAATAACCTGAAAGACGTACAAAGCAAGTTAGGTAAATATTGCGGTTTGAAAGTAGGCGATATCGAACAACCTAATAATAACGCAGGTAACTGGGAATAAGAGTATTATATATATGACTGTACCGATTGATTTTACCCAATCAGCTCAATACAATTTATCCATCCGTCTTAGTACGGATGGATTTTCTTTTTCTGTTTTCAATCCTCAAGACAACAGGGAATGTTTTTATTCTTTTTATCCGGTAAACGCACGTCATTCGATGGCGGCAAACCTCAAACAGTTTCTTGCAGAAGCAGAAGAGATAAAGCATCGGTATAAACAGGTTAATATCTTGGTACATACGGAGCGTTACACATCGGTACCGTTGGAATGGTATGAAGACGAACTTACCGATACGTTGTTTTATCAAAACCTGCCGCGCCGGAATAACGAGGTAATACTTTGTAATGTGTTAGGTAAAAGCAACGTGGTTATTCTTTTCGCCTTAGATAAGTTGAGCCATTTGTTTCTTACTGAACATTTCCCGGAAGCCCGTTTCTTTGCCACGATAAGTCCGCTGACCGAATACTTTTGTCAGCAGAGTAAAGGCAGTGAGCGGCGCAGGCTTTTGGTACACCTGCAGCCCGAAACGGTTGATGTCATAGCCTTTGGTAAAGACTGTTTGCAACTGGTCAACACTTATTCCGTATCTTCTACCGAAGATTGTTGTTACTATTTGCTTGGTATATGGAAGCAGTTAGGTTACGACCAAGAACATGACGAACTGCACGTATGCGGAGAGCCGGCAGCCGAACGTACGGAAGTTTTAGAGTGTTTGAAGAAATACGTGCGTCATGTCATTATTATTAATCCCCGGATGGAAGACAACATCCCATTCGATATGCAATCTTTAATATTATGCGAGTAATCAGCGGAATTTATAAGCGCAGGCGTTTCGATGTACCTCATACATTTAAAGCGCGCCCGACAACCGATTTTGCGAAAGAGAATCTGTTTAATGTATTGACTAATTACCTCGATTTTGAAGAAGGAATAACCGCGCTCGACCTTTTTGCCGGAACAGGAAGCATCAGCATCGAACTGGTTTCGCGCGGGTGCAGCCGTGTGGTATCAGTCGAGAAAGACCCTCAGCATTATGCGTTTATTTGTAAAGTGATGCGTGAGGTAAATACCAACCGTTGTTTCCCGTTGCGGGGAGATGTATTCCGCTATATGGAGCGTTGCGGCGAGCAGTTTGATTTTATTTTTGCCGACCCTCCTTACGCTTTACAGGAATTGTCAACAATTCCCGATAAGGTGTTTGCACACGGTTTGCTGAAGCCCGACGGACTGTTTGTTTTAGAACATGGAAAAGATTTGAGTTTCGATGCCCATCCCTATTTCGTAGAACACCGGTATTACGGAAGCGTGAACTTTTCGTTTTTTAAAGCAGCGGAGCAAGCAGCCGAACCACCGACTCTATGACCTTATTTTTCCAAGAACGTTTGTTCCATATCTTAGGCGACAAGAGCAAACAGCTTTTTTGGTCTTCAAGGAATATGTTTTTCAAAGTCAGTGCCGTATTCTTATCATAGAAGAAAGCATTGGCTTCAAAATTATGTTCAAAGCTGCGGAAATCCATGTTGGTAGAGCCGACGGTGGAAAGTTCGTCATCGCTGACCATCATCTTTGCGTGTAAAAACCCTTTCCGGTAAAGGTATATCTTCACTCCGGCTTGCATCATTTCATCTAAATACGATAACGAAGCCTTGTGTATCAACCATGTGTCTGCCCGTTTGGGCAACATGAGTCTTACATCTATACCGGCAAGAGCCGCCGTTTGTAATGCTGTTTTCACCTGTTCGGTAGGAAGAAAGTAAGGCGACTGAATGTAAAAGTACCGTTGCGCGCGGCACAGCGCCATCATGATTCCCTGCATGATGTCGCGCCATTCGCCTATCGGGTCCGACATGACTATTTGGGCTATGGCTTCTCCCTTAGCCTCTGTTATTTTGGGAAAATATTCGGCAGAGGTAATCAGCGAACGGTCTACCGCATACCAGTCAGTTAGAAATGCCGTTTGAAGTCCGTAAACCGCTTTCCCGGAAATTTTAACCTGCGTATCGCGCCAGATTCCCCACGAAACACCTTTCACGTAGCGTTCGGCAATATTCATACCGCCGATAAAGCCTACATTCCCATCAATGATGGTTAGTTTACGGTGATTCCGGTAATTGATTTTGCTGGTGAACTGCGGGAAGCGCACTTTCAGAAAACTCTGTACTTCGATGCCCTCGCATAACATTTGTTCGTAAAAAGCGTGGTCTACTTTCCAGCATCCGACGTCATCGTAAAGCACCCTGATTTTAACCCCTTCATGAGCCTTGTCTATCAGTGCATCGCGTAACAGCCTTCCTACGGGGTCGTCTTCGAAGATATAATATTCCAGATGGATGAAATGGCGTGCGTGTGCTATTTCGCGGAGCAAAGATTGCAGCATGGCATATCCGTTCGTATAAAACTCCACGCCGTTTCCGCCGAAAGTCAACGCCCCGTTTACTTTGTTGAAAAAAATAGCCAAACGTTTTCCCTCTATTCCCTCTTTCAGTGCAGCCTGCGACTGGTATGCCTCCATCGGGCGTTTGGTCAGCCTCGCATATCCTTTCCGGCTTATCAGCCGTTCCTTGCGCCTGCTCTTCCCGAAGAAAATGTAGAACAGCAGTCCCACCACGGGCAAGAAGAATAAAATAAGAATCCATGCCATCGTTTTTACCGGATTCCGGTTGTCGAGAATCACGATAAAGATGGTGGTAATCACTACGGCGAGGTAGATGACATAAATAAGGGTGGAAAATACCGTACTCCACAGCATAGCGTCCATAGTTTTATCTCCCTTTGCTTATATGTATGTATAAACACGCCCGTCAGCCTTTTGGTTTGGGAAGTGCTACATAACCTTACCCACAAAGATAAACATTCGGTTGGAAATCGCAAACGGATAAGTGCCTATTTAAATAAGCTCTTATCTCCGTTTTTTCATCCGATTTTAGTCTGCGTTACGCTTTTGTTTCAAAGCCGAAACGAAACAATGAAATATCGCCTTCCTTAAAAAACTCTGATGAAGTGTTTAAAAATTGAAATATATATTCGCAGCGTTAAAAGACTTTAGGTAATTAGTTGATTAAGTATGAAGAGACAAACTTATTATGCAGGTATTGTTTCATTGGGGTTGTGTTTGCCGGTTTCCCTCTACGGAGCGGTTGATAATCCTGAAATGAATGATGTGCGGACAACGGCTTCCGTACAACAAAGTGTAAAGCTGTACGGTACGGTGATTGATGAAACCGGTCTGCCGGTTATCGGTGCCAGCGTCATGGTAAAAGGAACTACAAATGGAACCATTACCGATGTGGATGGAAAATTTGAGCTGACGGTGGGTAACAACGATGTGTTATCCGTGAGTTACATCGGCTATGAAACGCAAGAAATACGTCCGTCGGGAAATAATTTGGTGATTACGCTGAAAGAAAACTCCCAAATGTTAAACGAAGTGGTTGTACTCGGATACGGAGCCAATGCACGTAAGCAAGACCTTTCGGCTTCGGTAGGTGTGGTCGATAATACGGAAAGTCTGGCTACACGCCCCGTAAGCTCTACCGAAGGAATGTTGCAGGGACAGCTTGCGGGAGTTACCGTACAGGCAAACGGTGGCGACCCTACGGCTACTCCGAATATCGTAATCCGCGGACAAGGTTCGCAAAACGGCGATAATGTATTGTGGGTAGTAGACGGTGTTCCCGGCGCTCCCATTGCTTCGCTGAGCGACATCGAGTCGATTGTCGTGTTAAAGGATGCTGCTTCGGCGGCTATTTACGGAGCACAATCGGGAGCCGGTGGCGTTGTACTTGTTACTACGAAAAAAGCAAAAGAAGGTGCGCCCTCGGTTTCATACGATGGAACGTATGGCATCCGTCAGGCTGTCAACTTAATCGAGCCGTTGAATGCGGAAGAAGAAATTGAGATGCGTAAGTTGTCATACGGCAATGCCAACATGGATTTGCCCGACGGATGGGACGTGACCAAGAATCCGTGGATTGCTACCACCCGTACCAACTGGATGGACGAAATATTCCGTACGGCTTTTTATCAGCGTCATAATCTTGCCATCAACGTAGGTACGGAAAATAGCTCCAACCGTTTGTCTTTGTCGTACGATAACGATGAAGGAGTATTGATAAATACGTTCAATAAAAACCTTTCTTTACGCTATAACGGAAAATTCAAACTGAATAAGTGGGCAACTGTTAGTCAGGATTTTGTTTGGAAAAACACACAGAAACGTTCGAGCGATACGAATAGCGGTTATACGGGAGCTGTTATTGCTGCCATGTATATGCCGCCCAGCGCAACGGTTTATAATCCGTTAGATGGTTCGTATGGAGGTACTACCACCGAAGACCCTGCTTACATCGAAAAATACGGAAGTAACTTTGCCGATATCCACGGTGATGCCGTAAACCCGGTTCGCCTGTTGGAAGCTGACAATATCTACGACAAAACTACCAGCGTGTGGTCTACCACCAATTTGGAAATAGCCAACATCATACCGGGGCTGAAATTCAACAGCCGCTTTACGTATAATGTAGAGAACAACTATTACAAACAATTCAGCCCGATCCGTGATGAAGTAGGAAAGCCCGATTTGTCGAACTCGCTGACAGAATCGTCTTATCGTGGCGATACATGGAAAACCGAAAACACTCTGACGTACGATAATTCATTCGGTCAGCATACGGTAGGTGCATTGCTCTCTACCACGGCAGACCACTACAACGTCCGTGGCTTTGAAGTAAACGGACAAGATTTGTCTGACGAATCGGAATATCTGCAATATTTGTCGTATGCCGGCACTACCACTGCTACTGATTATCTGACCGGTCCGGATGCCAATGTTTCCGTCATTGCTCGCTTGGCTTACTCGTATGCCGACCGCTATTTCGTAACAGCTTCTTGGCGCCGGGACTATGCCGGACGTCTGCCGAAAGAAAACAATTATGGCGATTTCCCGGCTGCAACTTTGGCATGGAAGGTTTCAAACGAAAAGTTTTTCCCGAAAAGCGATGTGCTTAGCCTTTTGAAGATACGTGCTTCGTGGGGACGTGTCGGCAATTTGGGCTCTATCGGATATAATTATAAGTCGTTGGTGTTGGGTAAAGAGTTCTCTACCGATCAAGGACAATACGGAGTAAGCGGTAATACCACGTGGGGAAATGTGGTATATAACTCTACCGCCCTGAATCCCGACCTGACTTGGGAAACGTCTGAACAGTTCGACCTCGGCGTAGACCTCAGCATGTTTAAAGACCGTCTGTCTGTGCAGTTAGACTACTTCGACAAACGTACGTTTAACCTTATCCAGACCCAGACAATGAACTGGCCGAGTACCATCGGTATCGATGCCATGCTGGTTAATCAGGGCGAGGTACGTAACCGGGGATTCGAGGCTCAGGTAAGCTGGAGCGACACCGTGAATAAAGACTTTTCATATTTCGTAAGTGGTAACTTCTCTTATTTAAAGAACTGGGTATCGGATATCGGTGTAAAGAATGCCGACGGCACTCCGGGCGTATGGACCGGCGGGGGAGAATTCCGTAACTTGCCATACGTATATCAAACCGCCGAAGGCGAACCGCTTAATTCATTCTATTTGGTTAAAACCGACGGAATCTTCCAAAGTGATGAAGAAGCTGCGGCTTATGTAGATAAAGATGGAAACCGTATTCAGCCCAATGCCGTAGCCGGCGATTTGAAATTCGTGGACTATAACGGGGATGGAACCATTGATGATGCCGACCGCCAATATTGCGGCAGTGCAACCCCGAAAACCAGTTATGCTTTCACGCTCGGATTTACGTACAAGAAACTCTCGCTAAGCGCAATGTTTCAGGGAGTAGGAGGCGCACAGGCTTTGTATATCGGTAAATACATGTCGCTGAGTGATGTGGAAGGAAACTTTAACCGCTCGAAAGAAATCCTGAACGCATGGAGTCCGACAAACACTTCATCCAATATCCCCCGATTGTCGAAAAACGACCCCAACGGTAACTTTACCACCGTTTCCGACTGGTATTTGGAAGATGCTTCGTACCTCCGTTTCAAGAACCTGACACTGTCTTATGATTTGTCTGATGTACTCCGTAAATGGGCGCATCTGAAAGACCGTAACAGTAGTATGTCTGTTTATTTCAGCGGTGAGAACTTATTTACGATAACAGATTATTCGGGTATGGACCCGGAATGTGGCGGATATGATGCGATGAAGTATCCGGTATCGCGCGTGTTCTCTTTCGGAGTAAAACTAACGTATTAAAACCAGACTATTATATAATAAACTTAATTAGCAAATCATGAAAAAACTATATTTATCGGTTTTGGCTGTATCGGCGTTGCTTTTCGGTTCATGCAGTGATTTCTTGGACGTACAACCCGAAGGAAGTGCCATTACAAATGCTTATTTCACGAACGACCAGCAGGCTATCGATGCGATTGACGGGCTGTATAAACCACTCCATAAAGAAACCGTATTCGGGCGCGACCTGTTTTGGGAGCAGGGGGCTGCCTGCGATATCGTGTGGGGACGTACCCGTAATTTTAATTCGCTTGCTACGCGCTGTCGTATACCGGCGATGAGGAACCTTTGCGAAATTCATTCGATACTTTCTATCAAGTAATGTCGCGTGCCAACTGGATTATTAAGCAGTTGCTCGACAAAGAAACCCGAACGGAACTCAGCGATGTGGAAAAGCGCAGCTTGGGAGAGGCTTATTTTATGCGCGGGATGACTCATTTCTTGGTGGCATACCGTTACGGAACCGACAAGCAGGGGGTACCCTTTGTGCGTTACGAGGATTTTGAAGGAGAGTATGATAACTCAATACCTCCGCAACAGCCCACGGTAATGGATAATTACCGGCTGATTATAGAAGACATGGATAGCGCCATCGAATACTTGCCTAAATTTGAGGAATATACTGAAGATGAACGGGGAAGAGCTCATCAGGCAGCAGCCGTGGCTTATAAAGCAAAGGTTTATGCGTATTGGGCTACATGGGACGAATCGCAGTGGAACAATGTCATTACGATGGTCGGATTGTTGGAAACCGAATACGGGCGTGATTTGGCTCAGACTTTCGATGAGTTATTCTCTTCTGATTTTGCCGATTATTGGAATGCTGAATACATTTGGTCTATTCCGTCGACAGGCGGAGTGAACGGAGGAGGTTCGGATTTCCCCGGTGTAGTATTGGAAAATAAAGGATGGGGCGTATATAACGGTTGGGGACAAATCAAGCCCACGCTCGATATCTACGAAGAAATGGCGAAAGACGGTGCGGGAAACGACCGCTTGGTTCGCTCTATCTTAGAGTATAACCAAGAGTTTCAGTTCTTCGGAGAAACCATGCGTTTTGCTTCTTCTTCTGATTTGGAAGCCGGTTTTCAGGTAAACAAATACATGGACCCATTTAAATACGCCAATGCCATAGCAGACGGTTATGTAAACCCGAACGGCGACTGGCCTACGGCGCGTGTGAACTTTCCGTTGATTCGTTTTGCCGAAATGCTCTTGTTCCGTGCAGAGGCTTACATTATGACCAACCAGCCGGAATTGGCTTTATCGGATTTGAACCGCATCCGTGAGCGTTCAAACCTGACGTTATTAGACCATACGCCTACCATGACCGATTTGTATCACGAACGTCGTTGCGAGTTGGCTTTTGAGTTTACCGACCATTTGTTCGATTTGAAACGTTGGCACCGCTCTTCCAATTCCGAAATCAAGGCATTGGCTGAAAAAGAACTCAATTCGCGTCCGAGAGTACGTAATTACGAAGACCGTACCAGCCCCACTTCTGCGTTTACGATAGGTTACTATGCCGATTATCCTAATAAAGAACCCTATCAGGATTATATGATGGTATTCCCTTATTCTCCTGAACAGGTAACCAAATCGAACGGGTTGTTGAAACAAAACGAAGGATATTAAAGATAAGTTGTTTGATAGTTTAGTTACTTACGTATGAGTATTACCAATTTACAACATTTTGCTGTAATGGGAGTTTTATTGGCAGGCTGCTGTTTGCAGTCTGCCAATGCGCAATATCCCGTTAAGATACATTCGCATAACGATTATACGCGCACCGTTCCGTTTTATCAGGCGTATGCCCAAAAGATATATTCCATCGAAGTGGATATGTTTTACCGCGACGGACAGTTTTATGTGTGTCACGATGAAAAAGACATCGCTGACGGCCGCACGTTTGAACAGCTTTATCTTCAGCCGATACTTTCGCTGTATAAGCAGAACAACGGGCAGGCTTGGGCAGATGAGGCACGTCCGCTGCAACTGCTTATTGAAATAAAATCCGATAACACGTCTGCTTTTATGGATGCACTGACACGTCTGTTTGAGGAGCATCCGTCTGTATTCAATCCTTCGGTTAATCCGAATGCGGTGCGCGTAACGATTACCGGACGTGTGCCCGCTCCGGATGAATTTGCTCGTTATCCGGAGTACATCTGTTTTGACGGCGATTTAAATCAAAACTATACCGCCCGACAGTTGGAACGGGTGGCTTTGTTTAGTGTAGACTTCCAAAGCCTGTCGAAATGGAATGGGAAAGGGTTGCCTGTGGCTTCCGAAAGGGTTCGGATAGCAGAGGCTGTCAGCCGTGCCCATGCAGCAGGAAAGCCTGTACGTTTCTGGGGAGCTCCCGATGGCATTACGGCGTGGAACTTGTTTCAGTCGATGGGTATTGATTACATAAATACCGACCGCGTGGAGCGTTGTGCCGATTTCTTTTCAAACTGGCATAATAAGACGTATGTGATTGGCGGGGATGCTTCAGCCTCTGCGACCGGAGTGACGCGCACTGACCGATTAGACAAGACAACTCACGATTTTGCCGGTTTCCGTAATGACAAGCTGCAACTCGCCGAGCGTATTCCGCTGTACACTCCTTCTTACCGTAACGATGGCGCCGATTTGCCGGTGAAAAATGTAATTCTGCTGATAGGCGACGGGATGGGACTGGCGCAGATAACTGCTGCCGACCGGGTGAATAACGGGTTGAACATGTTATTGTTAAAACATTTGGGATTGATTACAACTTCTTCACGCGATGCGTTTACCACCGATTCGGCAGAGCCGGCAGCGCATTGGCAACAGGCGAGCAGAATTCAAACCGCCACATTGCAATGAGCGACGACGGTAAACCTTATCCGCAACTGACCGATTTCTTTAAGGAAGCCGGGAAAGACTGTGGAGTAGTAACGTTGGGGAATGTGGCAGACGCAACTCCCGCAGCCTTTTACGGTCATAACGTAGAGCGTGATAATGCGGAAGACTTGACGCGCGAGTTACTCAACGGAAAGTTGTCAGTGCTGGCAGGAAGCGGTATGGAGTGTTTCGTCCGGCGCAAAGACGGTTTGGATTTGCGGAATGAACTGAAGCAGAGGGGATACCGTTTTGTAACGCAGGCAGACGAAATAGATGCTGATACGGCTAAGGTTGTCTGCATAGACGAGGAAATGGCGAAGGCTACCGATACGGATAATTTCGATTTGCTGGCAAACGCTACCCGGCGCAGCATCGAGTTGTTGAATGGTAGAAACCCGAAGGGATTCTTTTTGATGGTAGAAGGGGCGAAGGTTGATTATGCCGGACATTCGAACTGTTTCCCGGCCTCGGTAGTGGAGACGTTGGGATTTGACCGCGCCGTGGCAGAGGCATTGAAGTTTGCCGACCGTGACGGCAAGACGCTGGTCATTGTAACGGGAGACCATGAAACCGGAGGTTTGACGCTGATAGACGGAGATAACCAGACCGGACGTATGACTGCCTGTTACGTTACCGATGACCATACGCCTATCATGCTTCCCGTGTTTTCATACGGTCCGCAAGCAGATAAATTCGGTGGGAAATATTATAATTACGACATCCCGCGGCGTATAAAAACGCTACCCATAGAGTGACTCATCTTATGCGGTAGAATTTTTGTTTCTTCCCAATAAACAAACAAACGCAACCCATACCGTTTTTCAGCTCGTTGGTATGGGTTGCGTTTGCTGTATAATCAGGGTAAAAAGGCTTTTAGAAGCGGTGCGGACGCGGTCCGAATCCCGGACCTCTGCCGTGCGGCCCTCCCATCGACGGTCCTCCGTTTTTGCCTCCGAAGAGATTCAGACGGTAAATGAAGTGTACCATGCAGTAACTGTAAATGGCATTATATTCCGTATCGCTTCGCATGGCTGCCGTAATAGCTCGGCTTACATTGCTCTGGTTGCGCAGGATGTCGTAGAACTGAATACTTACCGTAGCGGCATTGCCTTTCAGGAAATCTTGAGAAATCTGTGCGTTCCAAATCAGCTCGTCGCGGTTCATGCTGTTGTCAGAATATCCGCGGCGTGAGTTCTGAGAAAGGTCGGTGGCAATCGACATATTCCACGGCAAGCGTATGTTGGTGCTCGCCCCGTAAGAAAAGTCGTAAGTATCCATGTTGTTTTGTTCCTGATAGTTGTTTCGTGAGTGGGTATAATTTAACGAACCGTTTAGCGATACTTCCCACCAGTCTGTACGATACGTTCCGCGCAAGCGTTCGCCCAGTCGTAACTGGCGGGTCTTGTTGCGGTCGTCGTTGGTCGTTTCGGTATTGTCGCTGATGTAGCTCACGATGTTGTTGTAACTTGCCGTAGTAAACGTATTAATGGTATATTTCTTGTTCCGCAATGCGGTGTTGCTGCCCAACATGCTGAACAGATTCCAGTTTCCGTTGATGTTTTCCGGCGTAGTAATATATCCACCGGTTGTTTCATTGTATACACGCCGGCTGCTTACGCTGTTCATCGTATTGCTGAAGCTGACGTGAGCCACCATGCCTCGTTGGGTTTCCGTATTAAACGTGTTGTAGAATGCCCGGAACGAGTTGGTGAACGAAGGCTTCAACCCCGGATTTCCCCGACGGATATTCAACGGGTCGGTTGTATCTTCAACAGGGAGCAAGTCGGTCATGCTCGGTTGCGAGCTGCGTCCGCGGTAGTTGATGCGGAGCTGGCTTGTCTTGTTAAACTTATAACGGAAATCGAGTGTCGGCGTAAAGTTGAACACATTGCGTACGGTTACCGTATCTAAATCCCCTTTCTTGTATGACAGTTCTGTTTTTTGGGGCTGGAACGATACTCCCACGTTCAAGCGCATTTTTTCACGAATCCACCGTAAGGCTAATTCTGCCTGATGGTTATAGTATGTATAGTGTGCGCTCTTGCTGTTTTCCTTGTCCAGCACGCCCGTATATTCTCCTCCGTAGCCGTTATCTATTGTCCAGTCATTGGGCATGGTATACGTAGAGTTGTCGGTGGTAGAGTATCGGTATTGGAAATTATAGCTGAACTGTAAAAATCCTCCTTTAAAGATAGGTTCGCTATACGATACACGCGCACTGAAATTATTGTTCAGCGTAGGAGTGGAGATGTAGCGGTTCAGAATCTCCAACCGCTCTTCGTCGGTCATCTGGAAGTATTCGGTTTCTGACGTAGAAAATTGTTCGCTGCTGCTGTTGGTGTAATTATACGTACCGCGGAAGTTGATGTTACGCCCCGCTTTGCCCAAACGACGGTTGAACATCACCGAGCCGCCCACGTTGAAATCGCTCGACTTGCTGAGGCTGTTACGTATAATGGTGTTGACTATGTTTTCTTCTGCCATTAAGTCGGTCAGGTTTCCTTCCTGTATGGCAGCAATTAACTCGTCTGTCGTATTCTGAGGTTCTGCATTAAATGTTCCCGAATTGGAGCTTTCAGTATTGTCTGTATCTCCGTAGCTCAACCTCGGCCGTACGAGTAACATTGTCATTGTGTCAGGGCGCCATTCGATGCGGAAATCAGCCGTAAGCGCCGTGTTTTTGTTCCGCTGTGCAATCAATGCATTTTGGAAAGAACTGTTGTCTGAAGAAACGAACGTTTCCGATGCCTGTTTGCTGATAATGTCCGCATCTTTATAATTGAAATTAACGCTACCGCCTGTTTCTAATTTTTCGGAAGTAGTGCTGAAGTTAAATCCTCCCATTTTTATGGCGGTCAGTCCGTTTTGTCCTCCCCACCTGAATCCGCCTCCACCGCCGGGATATCCTTGGTCGTTCACGTTGTTCATTGAGCCGATTACGGTAAACTGGTTGTCTCCCCAGAAGCGATTAAGCATGATTTTCCCGCTGTAACGGTCTTCTGTTCCGGCTGCCAAGTCAGCATTGCCGAACCATCCTTTGTTCATTCCCGGCTTTACACTTAAATCGAGAACGGTTTCTTCTTCGCCATCATCAATACCTGTGGCACGTGCCAAGTCAGATTGTTTGTCATACGCACGCACTTTGTCGATGATATTCACCGGCAGGTTCTTCATGGCGATATTCGGATCGTCAGCAAAAAACTCCTTGCCGTCTATCATGATTTTTTTTGATTTCCTTTCCGTTGATGGTTATTTTACCATTTTCATCCACTTCTGCGCCCGGAAGTTTTTTCACCAACTCCTCTAAAGCCGAGCCTTCGGGCACACGATAGGCTGAGCTATTATATACTAATGTGTCTTCTGCCGCTGTCACTTCGGGCGCTTGCGCTACAACCACGGCTTCTCCCAACATGATGGCATCAGCCTGCAATTCAATATTACCCACGTTCAGACGGGGCTTGTTTCGAGTCATTTCGATTTGCCGGAAAAATGTAGTATAACCGATATACGATATTTTCAGTAAATATTTTCCCGGACGTACGGATAAGGCAAAGTTTCCATCAAGGTCGCTTACATTTCCTTTTACCATCGTACTGTCTTTTAATGACAGAATTTGTACTGTCGCTTGCATGACGGGCGATTTGTCGCCCCCGTCGAGCACCGTTCCTGTAACGGTAGCTCTACCGCTGCCGCTTTGTGCAAAAGCGGAAATTGCAGAAATAGCCATTAGCAGTATCCCAAAAACCCATGTTTTCATTCTAATTCCTATGATTAAGATTGATTGTTCTTTTGACACCTTACGGGTTTAAAGGTTTAATCTCATGAATTGATTTTTGTGATTTTTCTTTCATTTTTTTTAATGTTATGCTTTTTTTGAGTGAATTTCGAATCGGTTTCTTACGTCGGTGAGCTTTCTTGTGGATTAATCCAACTTAAGCGAGTAAGTATTTATTTGTAAACTGTTCTCTGCTTTTATGTATCTTTTTTCTAAATTTGTAGCCGAAAACTATACATTTATGAGTAAACAAGAAGTGATTATTTGCCGGAATTTTGAAAAAGATTTGGAGACAGCCGTTGCGTCTCATGCCTACGACAAGCTGTTTTTACTTACCGATGAACATACTTTTCGGTTTTGTTATCCGGTCATCGAGCATATAAGTTGTCTGAAAGATGCCGTTTCTATCTGTATCGGCGTTGAGGATGTGCATAAAAACTTAGAGACTCTGGCATACGTGTGGAGCCAGTTGAGTGAGAAAGGAGCCACGCGCCATTCGTTGCTGATTAATTTGGGGGGCGGTATGGTGACTGACTTGGGAGGATTTGCAGCAGCCACATTCAAGCGAGGTATCTCTTACATTAATATACCGACTACGTTGCTTTCAATGGTAGATGCAGCCGTAGGAGGGAAAACAGGAATTAACTTTAACGGACTGAAGAACGAAATAGGGGCGTTTGCACCTGCCGACCAAGTGCTTATCGACTGTGAATTCTTGCGGACTCTCGACCGCGAGAACCTGTTGTCGGGCTATGCCGAGATGCTGAAACACGGACTTATCAGCAACGTAGCCCATTGGAGTGAACTGTTGGCTTTCGATATGGAACGGGTGGATTACGGTGTATTGCAGCAGTTGGTGGCACGTTCGGTACAGGTAAAAGAAGACGTGGTAGCTCAAGACCCCTTTGAAAAAGGCATCCGGAAGGCGTTGAACTTCGGTCATACGGTGGGACATGCCTTTGAGAGTTTCGCTCTGAAAACCGAACATCCCGTGCTGCATGGGTATGCCGTGGCGTGGGGAATGGTATGCGAACTGTATCTTTCTCACATACAGGTAGGTTTCCCGTCTGATAAGTTGCGTCAGACCATTCAGTTTATCAAAGACAACTACGGAAGGCTGCCCTTTACGTGTAAAGATTACGATACCTTCTACGAGTTTATGAAGCATGATAAAAAGAATGTATCATCGGGTGTGATAAACTTTACTTTGCTGGGCGAAGTGGGGGATATTCGCATCAACCAGACTGCTTCGCAGGAAGATATTTACGAATTGTTCGATTTTTATAGCGAGACGATGGGATAATTCGCTCCCCGTCTCGCGTGTCGGACACATGCGTTTACAGTCGCTTCAGTGCCAGTTTGATAACTTTTTCTACCGCCGCATCCGGTTCTTCCTTCAGTATGGAGGCAACCACTTTCTGCGAAGGAGCTTGGGCAAACCCCAGCATGGTAAGTGCCGAAACAGCTTCTTCGTATATTTCGGTTTGTACAGACGATACAACGGTACTTACCGGCATTGCTGAATCAACGCCGATGGTCGCAATCTTATCTTTTAACTCCACAATGATGCGTTGGGCGGTTTTTAGTCCGATACCCTTTACGGTTTTAAGCAATTTCTCGTTTCCGCTGCTGATAACGTTGCATAGCTCCGACGGCGAAAGAGCCGAGAGTATCATGCGCGCCGTGTTTCCTCCGATGCCCGAAACGGTGATGAGCAGCAGAAACAATTCGCGCTCCTGCTTCGAGGCAAAGCCGTATAACACGTACGCATCCTCCCTGATTGCCTCGTAGATGTATAACTTTACGTCTTTTTTCCCCTGTATGGCAGAGTAAGTGTTCAGCGATACATTCACACCGTATCCTACCCCGTTACATTCTATCACCGCCAGAGCCGGCGTTATTTCGGTAAGTTCTCCTTTGATATATTCAATCATCTTTTTCGAATAAATTATAATTTAATGTACAAAAATAGGTATAAGTAAGTTATAAATCGTAAGTTTTACGATTTTTATTTTCAAATCATCCCGAATGTTGTTGTTTGGAATGATTCTAATTCCGTATTTTTGCAACCGTAATTTAAGAATCAATCATTAAACATTCAATATCATTATGAAGAAGATTAGAGCTGCCGTAGTAGGATACGGAAACATTGGTAAGTTTACATTGGAAGCGCTTGAGGCTGCTCCCGATTTTGAAGTAGCCGGAATTGTTCGTCGCCACGGTGCAGAAAACAAGCCGGCTGAACTGGCTGACTATCCGGTAGTAAAAGATATCAAAGAATTAAAGGATGTAGACGTGGCTATTCTTGCTACTCCTACCCGTAGCGTAGAGGCATACGCTAAAGAAATCTTGGCGCTCGGCATCAATACGGTTGACAGTTTCGATATTCATACGCAGATTACGCAGTTGCGCCGCTCGCTCGACGAAACCGCAAAGGCTCATAACGCTGTGTCTGTAATTTCGGCAGGCTGGGACCCGGGAAGCGACTCGGTAGTACGTGCGTTGCTGCAGGCTATTGCTCCGAAGGGAATTACTTACACTAACTTTGGTCCGGGACGCAGCATGGGACACTCGGTTGCCGTGCGTGCCATCGACGGAGTGAAAGACGCTCTTTCAATGACGATTCCCGTGGGTACGGGCATTCACCGCCGTATGGTGTACGTAGAACTGGAAGAGGGAGCCGACTTTAAGACTGTAGAAGCTGCTATCAAGGCAGACCCCTACTTTGTAAACGATGAAACGCATGTAATTCAGGTTCCGAGCGTTGACGATTTGAACGATGTAGGCCACGGTGTGAACTTGGTTCGCAAAGGCGTATCGGGTAAAACCCATAACCAGTTGTTCGAGTTTGATATGAAGATTAACAACCCGGCTCTTACGGCTCAGGTATTGGTATGCGTTGCCCGTGCTTCAATGAGACAACAACCGGGATGCTATACGATGATTGAAATTCCGGTAATCGACTTGCTGGAAGGCGACCGCGAAGAACTCATTGCCCACTTGGTATAATCGGATAATTCCGAGCCCTGATTTTTAAGGGAACTATTACCCCCCCCCTATTCTGTTGAATGACAGGCGGAACCGAATGTTCTCCTGTGAATGTCCAACGGAATAGGGGGTTGCTTTTTCATGCAGAAAGCTGCGTGATAAATTTCTACCTGATGCGTTGGTTAACGCAAGCCGTAGTGTTGATTGTTTCTATGGGAAGAAAGGGGCAACGCTACGGTTTGCGTTTTTTAACCCTTTTTTCTCATTTCTGTCACGAATTTGATAATAACGGGAAGCATCTCTTGGGCGGAAGTCAAATCCCCGCAGGCAGTTTCGAGCGGACATCTTCCATTCTTGGCACGGTTGATGATGAAAGGTACTTCTTCGCCACACGTTACCTTTGCTCCTGCGTCTTCCAGCAGTCGGCGTGCAGGCGTACTGATTACGTCGGCATATACGTTTGTGATGCCTCCCAATACCATCAGTGCGGCAGCCCCTTTACCGATAACCTTGTCGGCAATGGAAGCATCTTTCAGGTACTCAGGCTTTTGGGTATATAAATCGTACAGGTCGGCAACTCCTCTTTGCGTGTAGGTATGTATGCCGTAAGCGTTTTTGATGACGCATGAATAGTTTCCCTCGTGCAAGATTCTCTTTATCTCTTCCATAATGATATTGATGGTTTAGTTGTTCTTCCTTTTCCGGAGTTCCTCGGCTATCCGGTAGTGCAGGGCGGCTTCCGTTTCTTTTCCGGCGCTGTCGAGCGCATCGGCAAAACACTCGTGCGCCCCCGCGTGATGAGGCTTCAGGCTGGTAGCCTTGTCTAAGTCGGCAAGAGCTCCCTCGGTGTCTCCCGTGTGTAGGCGCAACTTCCCCCGGTTATATACCGCCTTAAACTCGTTGGGGCGGAGCTTCACCGCTTCATTCAAACATGCTTCCGCTTCGTCAATGCGGTCGGCATCAAACAGCGTAACCCCTTTTCTTACCCAAGCATCGACATACGTAGGATAAAGTTCAATCGCCTTGTTGTAATTGGCGATGGCAGCCTGCGGGTCGTGTGCTTTGGTTATACATTCGTTGCCCATGAGGTAATACTCGTGTGCATATTTTTCCAGATTCTTCTGTTGCTCCTGCATCCGTTCTTTCAACCGCCGGTTTTCGGCTTTCAGTTGGTTGATAACCCCTAACTTTCGCCGGATAAGTCGTTGGATGATTGGCTTTTCAATGTCGTACCGGCTGTGGATAGCCTTAAAAAACTGATTGAGAAACTCTTCGAAGTCCCCTTTGTCGAATGCCTGTGCAGCGGCTACGTACTGAATATCTGCCTGTGCCTGCTTCATGGCGCGGTCTACTGCCTGCTGGTTGTTGAACCGCTTGGAGAAAGCCACGATTTCGGGACGCACAAAAATATCCCCTCGTGTGATTTCGCGTTTCAACTGAATCCCGTCGAGCGAAGTACAGCGGCTCAACGCCACATACGCCTGTCCGCCTGCAAACACCCCTCCCGTGAAGTCGATAACCACCCGGCTGAAGGTCAGTCCCTGACTTGTGTACGGTAATAGCCCACGCCAGACGGATGGGGTACTGCGTAAACGTGCCCAACTCTTCTTCTTCAATCTTTTTCTCGGTTTCATTGTATAACGGTAACGCACGTTGCTCCAACTCTCCCGGTGAACGTCCATTTCCTTTCCGTCTTCGGTAATGATGTAGATATTTCCATCGTCTGAAATGCCTGAAACCGTACCGATAGTCCCGTTTACCCACCGCTTGTCCGCATCGTTTTTGATAAAAATAACCTGAGCGCCGGGTTTTATCACGAGTTCCATGAGGGTAGGAAGGCTGTTTAGAGGAAATTCTCCTTTGATTTCGCCCTGAAGCGTAACGGGTTCGCCCGGCAGCTCTGCCAACTTTTGTTCGTTGATGTAATCTACCGTGTCGCGGCGTGTGGCGAGGGTGATGTATAAATCGTTTTCGTCTTTTCGTATAGGCGTATTATAGCGCGTATTCAGTAGCTGAAGGTCGGCAGCCCCGGCAGTATTAGTACGGATGTGGTCGAGTACGCTTACAAATACTTGGTCTGTCTGTCGGTACACTTTCGTCAGTTCGATAGCCACCAGTTCCATCTCCTGAAATACCCTTGCCGAAAAGAAATAAGGATTCGGATAAAAACGGTTGATGATTTCCCTCTCGTCGCTCTTCACCACCGGTTCCAACTGAAAGATGTCGCCTACCAACAAGAGCTGTTTTCCCCCGAAAGGCTCTCGCATATTCCGCGAATATACCCGTAATACCTTATCTATAAAGTCGATAATATCGGCTCTCACCATTGAAATCTCGTCAATAATCACCAGTTCGATGTTCTGTATCAGCTTGCGGTGGTCAGACGAATACTTCAGAAAATCATGCAATTTGTTTCCTTGAAACTTCGGGTCGTCCGGCAGTAACGGATGAAAAGGCAGTTTGAAAAAGCTGTGTAGCGTACTTCCTCCGGCATTAATGGCAGCAATTCCCGTAGGAGCAAGTACCACATATTTCTTTTTTGTGTTTTGACACACATATTTCAGAAAAGTCGATTTGCCGGTACCGGCTTTTCCCGTCAGGAACACCGACTGATGAGTATACTGTATCAGCTTCAGCGCATTCTGAAATTCGGGATTATCTGTATCTATTACGGTGTGTGCCATCGTTGTCACTCTTTTTTCTACAAAGATAGATACAAAAAGGCAATAAAAAAAGCGACCACGTTGGTGATCGCTTTTCGTTTTTAATTTATTATTTACGAAAGCCTCTCGGCATTTATCAGATTCTCTACTAAAGCTGACGCTTTATAAATGGCTGTCAGCTCATTTACTTCTTGCTCACCATGTTATCGTTGAGCATTACGTATCCCCAAATCATCGGGTCTGCGTTCATAATCTTGTGAAAAATGTTCTTTACCTTTTTCATAATGTTATCCTTTCTTTTTAGTTAATAAAAATAATACCTAAAAACTTTACCTAAAATCGGGTGAGCCTCACGGCTGACCTTCAGTGTTCACTAATCTTATTTCCTTAAAACAATCTTCGCGTTCGTTTAGTTGAGTCTAGACTTATTTTCTTTTGATTACACTGCAAAGATAGTGCATTTTTAGATAGAAAATATGTTTTACAGCATAAAACTTCTCTTTTCCCCTGTTTTATTGATGTAAATCAAATAGGAAGGCTATGGTATGACAATATTGTTACATTAAAACGCGATTTGGCAGACGGATACTGACAAACAGGCAGAAGTTTGAAATTACCGATAACTTTTTGATGAGTAAAGCGCGGTAAAAAGTAGAAATCAGAGTGTGATTCTCCGTGCTTTTCACCGCGCTTTAATGAAAATAGTATGCCTGTACAGGTCTGTATTCGTAGCGAAGGCTATAATTTCAGTTTCAGCGATACGAACTTCTTGATAAACTCCACTGTTCCGTCGATACCCAGTACCGAAGAGTCGATGCAAAGATGGTAAGTGGCAGCAGCTCCCCACGTCTTGTAACTATAATAATTATAGTAAGAAGAACGTTTCTTGTCTGCTTTCTCCATCAGTTCTTCAGCTTCTTCAGCGTCGATGTTATGAAGGCTCATCAGGCGCTGGATGCGTGCTTCAGGCGATGCCGATACAAAGACATTCGCGCAGCGCGGATGGTCGCGCAGGATATAGTCGGCACACCGTCCTACGAAAAGGCAGGATTGTTTCTCGGCAAGGTGGCGGATGACATCACTTTGGATTTTAAACAGTGAGTCGTTGCTTAAATACGAGTTATAGGGATATGCGCCTTCGGTAATAAACGGAAAGCGTGTACCAAACAAACCTCCTAAAATTGTTTGCGATGCTTTCTCATCGGCTTTTTCGAAAAACTCGCGGCAGAGTCCGCTTTCTTCCGAAGCAAGGTTAATCAGTTCTTTATCGTAGAAGGCAATGCCTAATTCTTTAGCCAGCTTTTCACCGATTTCTTTTCCGCCACTTCCTAACTGACGTCCTAAATTAATAACATAGTGTTCGCTCATAGTGCTGTTGGTTTAGTTGATTGTTACAGGCAAATATATATTTTTTGTTCGAGAAACCATTGAATTGAGGCATGGATTTTATATTTCTTCGTAAATAATCTGCATTGCGTAAGGTGGGCGTGCGTATTCTTCTGAAAAACTTTCGTTATATTTGTCCGATATAAAATAATGTATTGATGAAAAGGATTACACTGATAGGTTTGTTATTGGCATGTGTACTGTCGAATGTTCATGCCGGAGAGAAGAGTTATAAGTATCGTGTGAAATTAACGGATAAGGCAGAAACCGTTTATGCGCTGGATAAGCCGGAGGAGTTTTTGTCCGCCCGTGCGTTGGAGCGTAGGGCGAAGCAGGGCATTGCGGTCGATTCTACCGACTTGCCGGTATGCGAATCGTACGTCCGCAAGCTGGTAGAGCAAGGCGGCAAATATTTGTCGGCAAGCAAGTGGAACAATACGGTGCTTGTCCAGACATCTGATGAATTGACGGCAGAAGCCTTTAAGAAGAATCCTTTTGTGGAGTCGGTAAAAAGAGTTTGGGTATCTCCCGACACGGTTTATCCGTCGAATGCAGACCGGAAAAGGAGGTAAAGAACGTTTGGAAAAAGCAAAAAGATTATTACGGTATGGGAGCCGGTCAGATACGGATGCTCCACGCAGACAGCTTACATGCGGCAGGATTCCGGGGCGAAGGCATGTTGATAGCCGTGATTGATGCCGGTTTTTATAATGTGGATGCGATGAAGATGTTTAAAAAACTGGATTTGAAGGGCACGCGCGACTTTGTGAATCCACAGTCGGACATCTACGCCGAGCATAGCCACGGGCTGAAAGTCTTGTCGTGTATGGCTGCCAACGTACCCCATGTGATGGTAGGAACAGCGCCCGAAGCTGCTTACTGGTTGCTCCGTTCGGAAGATAATGATACAGAACAGCCCGTGGAAGAAGATAACTGGGCGGCTTCGATAGAGTTTGCCGACAGTGTGGGGGTGGATGTGGTGAATACTTCGCTGGGATATTATTCTTTCGATGACCCTTCTTATGATTACCGTTACCGAGACCTCGACGGAAAAACTTCACTGATGACGGTTTCGGCTGAGATGGCTGCCGCTAAAGGAATGTTGGTGGTGTGCAGTGCGGGAAATTCGGGCATGGATACTTGGAAGAAGATAACGCCTCCGGCGGATGCCGAAGGCGTACTGACGGTGGGGGCTGTAGACTCGATGAGGGTAAATGCTACGTTTTCTTCCATCGGTAATACCGCCGACGGCAGAATCAAACCCGATGTGATGGCGATGGGAGTTCATGCCAGTGTGACTGGTACTGATGGAGGAACATCGTTTGCCAACGGAACTTCGTTTGCTTCCCCGATTTGCTGCGGGGCAGTGGCGTGTTTGTGGCAAGCCTGCCCGTGGCTTACGGTAAAAGAACTTATTGATGTGGTGCGCCGTGCGTCCGACAGGGCGGATTATCCGGATAATATCTTTGGTTACGGAATCCCTGATATGTGGAAAGCCTATCGGTTGGGGATGGAAATGAAACCTCGTTGAACCTGAAACATCAACCGGTATATGGAAAAAAACGTACTGTCACTTTTCGAACTGAACCAGTTGGTGCGCCGTAGCGTACGTACCTGCCTGCCCGATGAATATTGGGTACAGGTAGAACTGAGCGACGTACGTGCCAATTATTCGGGGCATTGTTACTTGGAGTGTGTGCAAAAAGACCCGAAAAGCAATTCGCTGATAGCCAAAGCGAGAGGAATTATCTGGAGCAACGTGTTCAGCCAACTGAAACCTTATTTCGAGCAGGAAACGGGGCAAGCCTTCGTATCGGGTATCAAGGTGCTGGTGAAAGTTACAGTCGACTTTCACGAACTTTACGGCTATTCGCTGACGATAGTAGACATTGACCCCGCCTATACGTTGGGCGATATGGCAAGGCGGAGGCGCGAAATACTTTTGCGCCTGCAAGAAGAGGGCGTGTTGAGCCTGAATAAGGAGCTGGAACTGCCGGTGCTTGCGCAGCGCATCGCTGTCATATCCTCGGCTACGGCAGCCGGTTACGGCGATTTCTGTAACCAGTTGGAGAATAATGCCTTTGGCTTTGCCTTTTACCCGCGTCTGTTTCCCGCCATCATGCAGGGCGAGCGGGTAGAAGCATCGGTTATCGCGGCGTTAGACCGTATTTATGCCGAAAGCGAAAAGTGGGACGTGGTGGTTATCATCCGGGGTGGAGGAGCCACATCCGACTTATCGGGATTCGATACCTACGACCTTGCTGCCAGTTGTGCACAGTTTCCGCTGCCCATCATCACCGGTATCGGACACGAACGAGACGATACGGTAATAGACCTCGTTGCGCACACCCGCGTTAAGACACCTACCGCCGCAGCCGAATTTCTGGTAAACCACTTGCGTCATACCGCCGAACAGCTCGAAAACTATGCTTATTATATACGTCAGGAAGTGCCTGCCCGCCTGAACCGGGAGAAAGAGCGGCTGGAACGCTGCATAACCCGCATCCCGGCGCGTGTGCAGATGCGGCTTCAGCGTGAAGATTTCCGGCGCGAACGGTTGGCTAAGCGCATGGAAATGGCATGGCAGTCTCGTTTGGCAAGAGAACAATACCGTTTGGAGCTGTCATCGCGGCTGTCGGTAGCCTTGCAAGCACGCTTGTTGAAAGAAAAACATCGGTTGGATTTGTTGGAAAAGTCTGTGGAGGCAGCTTCGCCCGACTTGCTGTTAAAGCGCGGGTATAGCATCACACTGAAAGACGGGAAAGCCGTAACAGATGCTTCCCTCTTAAAGCCCGGCGACAGGGTAGTGACCCGTGTGGCAAAAGGGCAGTTCAGCAGCGAAGTTCAGGGTACGGACATGCACGCAGAGTAGGAATCGTAAACGCCATTCGGCTCTCTTCGGAGACAGAAAAAACGCTACCCATAGAACCGGTCAACTCTATGGGTAGAATCAGGTAACGCATCCGCATGGGATGGACAACACTAACGGTAGCGTTTTTTGAAATATACCGTTAGTGTTATTTGTTTTATAATGAATGAGTTATGTTTTCTCTTAAAAACGCTCTATTTCAAGTCGACCACCGTAATGCCTGCACCTCCAAACTGTACATGCTCGTCTTGGAAATGGGCAACCCCCGGAACCGTAGCCAGATACTGTCGGATAAGCGTGCGGAGAATGCCGTTTCCCGTTCCGTGCAAGATGCGTACACGGTTCATGCCCACAAGGATGGCATCGTCAATGAAATACGTAACCGCTTGTATCGCCTCGTCACCCCGCATTCCGCGCACGTCGATGTCTTGCTTGAAGTTGAGCTTTTTCTCATACATCTGGTCCTGCGTTTCGTTGCTTACAAACGAGGTCTTGGTAGAAAGACTGGGCTGTTTAGGTGCTTCCGTCCGCTCCAAACGCTCCGTCTTTACGTTGGTTTTCATCAGTCCGAACATCACAACGGCATTTTTTCCGTTAATTTCAAGAACCTGCCCCGTGCTGGTCTGTCCCTTTATCCGCACGTATGTACCCACTTCGATGGGCAATACCTTAGGCTCAGCGGGTTGTGCGGACGATGCCGTTTGGCGTTGCGCTTTCTTTTCTTTCTTGCGCTCCTGCTTTTCGCGCAGTTTTTCCATTTTCTTCGCAATCTTCTCTTCCAGCGCTGCCTTGCTTTCGTCCTCCATTTGTCGGCGGAAATCATTCAACTCCTGTCGTGCTTGGCGGGTACGTTCTTTTTCCGCCTGCGTTTCTTTGATGGTGCGAATCGTATTTTCAATCTTGGCATTCGATTCCTGCAACAAGCGTTCGGCATCTTCTTTTGCCTTTTTCAGAATCTCCTTGCGGCTGCGCTCCAACTCCGCTATCTCCTGTTCGTAACGGCTGATGGTATCTTCCATTTGTTTTTCGCGTTTGCGGATGTTCTGGCGCTTCGTTTCCCAATACCGCTTGTCGCGAACAATGTCTTGCAGGTATTTGTCGCTCTGAATATACTCACTTCCCACAATCTCCGAAGCATCGGCAATCACCTCTTCGGGAAGTCCGATTTTCCGTGCGATTTCTACCGCGAACGAGCTTCCCGGATTCCCGATTTGCAGTTGGAACAATGCCCGCATCTCATGACGGTCGTACAGCATCGCCCCGTTAACCACCCCTTCATGGTCTTCGGCAAAGTGTTTCAGGTTCTGATAGTGCGTGGTAATGACCCCGAAAGTCTGTTTCGCATTAAACCGCTTCAGCACCGCTTCGGCAATGGCTCCCCCGATTTGCGGTTCGGTACCTCCGCCAAACTCGTCGATAAGGATGAGGCTGCGCGCATCGCAGTTTTTCATCATGATTTTCATGTTGGTAAGATGCGAAGAATAAGTACTTAAATCGTCCTCGATGCTCTGTTCGTCTCCTATGTCGATAAACAGGTTGCTGAATATCCCCGCGTGGCTGCGTTCGTTCATCGGTACGGGCATCCCGCATTGAAGCATGTATTGCAGCAGTCCCACGGTTTTCAGACACACCGATTTACCTCCGGCATTCGGGCCTGAAATCAGCAGGATACGTTGGCGGGGAGTGAGTACAATATCCAGCGGAACCACCTTCTTACCGTGTTTTGCCAGTGAAATCTGAAGCAACGGGTGGATTGCTTCAAACCAATCAATGGTCTGCCGGTTCTCGAAAGCCGGTTTGACCGCCTTAATCTCGATGCTGAACAAAGCCTTAGAGCGGATAAAGTCTATCTCTGCCAGAAACTCATAAGACTGGAGCAAGGCGGGCACTTGCGGGCGTACGACGGCAGAAAACTCGGTGAGGATGCGGATAATCTCGCGCCGTTCTTCCCCCTCCAACTCACGGATGCGGTTGTTCGCTTCCACTACCTCGGTAGGTTCGATGAACACCGTCTTGCCGGTAGCCGACTCATCGTGTACGATGCCCCGTATCTTGCGCTTCATGCCCGGCGCAACCGGAATCACCAGACGCCCGTCTCGCATGGTGGGCGTAACGTCCTTATCTACGTAACCCTCCGCCTGAGCAGCCCGAAGAATCGAATTCAAGCTGCGCGAAATACTTCCCGTAGTGGCAGACAGTTCGCGCCGGATTCGCAATAACTCAGCCGAAGCATTATCTTTAACTTTTCCGAATTTGTCGAGAATGTCGTTGATGCGGGCAATAAGTTGGGGGAAAACCAACACATCTCCTGCCAACTCCCATAAGTAAGGATAAGGAGACGACGGTTCATCCTCCGTATCGTCGGTAACCTGTAAGAAGCGCACGATATCCCGAATCGTCTCCAGCGACCGCCGTAAATCGAACACCTCCTGTTCGTCCATATACATACCTTCTACCCGTATGCGCTTCAGCGACGGACGCACATCGAAAAAATACTGGCTTGGAAACTCATTTTCTTCTTGCAGAATGCGCATGAATTCCACCGTTTGTTCCAGCCGGCGGTTAATATCCGCATAATTATCCGAGAAAGTCATCTCTTCCACCCGCTTTTTACCGAGCGAACTCAAGCATTTTCCCGCAAGCAGTTGTTTGATTTGAGTGAACCCAATTTTTTGTTCAAAGTTCTGAGGATATATCATAATTCCCTGTTTCTTAGCTGTTTATACGTGTACTGTTTTGCTTGCAAAGGTACGAAATGAAAAAAAATAATCAAAAAAGCCGTCAGATATTTGTAAATATAAAAATAATGCGTACCTTTGCATCGCTTTTGAAACGAAGCACTTCCGAAAACGGATTTTAGGAGAGGTGGCAGAGTGGTCGATTGCGGCGGTCTTGAAAACCGTTGTGCTGCGAGGCACCCGGGGTTCGAATCCCTGTCTCTCCGCTTCCAATAAGAAGAACCGCTGAAAGTTCAGCGGTTCTTTTGTTTTTATATCCTATGTTTATTCCGCCCGAATCGGGGTACAATCATGCTTTCGGGTCGGACGAAATCTCATAATCTCTGTTGGAAAGCCCTTAATAGACTTATTTTGGTCAGATTGTTTCATGATTTGCTTCTTTTGTCGCCATTTGTTTTTGATATGTATGCTACATTTGTAATGTACAATTAAAACATGATGAATATGCAAATAAAACTTTTGTTACTTTCTTTCCTGTCGTATTCGGCGGGGCTGATGGCAGAAAATACTTATACAAATCCGGTTGTGGATTATAGTTTGCCTGACCCTTCTGTTATTAAGGGAGACGACGGGTATTATTATCTTTATGCTACGGAAGACATTCGGAACCTGCCGATACACCGTTCGAAAGATTTAGTGAATTGGGAGCTGGTAGGCACAGCTTTTACTGACGAAACCCGTCCTGACTTTGAACCTAAAGGGGGACTGTGGGCTCCCGACATTAATAAGATAGGCGATAAATATGTGCTTTACTACTCCATGTCGGTATGGGGTGGCGAATGGACTTGCGGAATCGGTTGTGCGGTGGCTGATACTCCAGCAGGGAAGTTTAAAGATTGTGGGATGATGTTCCGCAGTAATGGGATAAATGTCCAAAATTCAATCGACCCTTTTTATATAGAAGACGGCGGAAAGAAGTATCTGTTTTGGGGAAGTTTTCACGGAATATATGGCATCGAATTGTCGGATGACGGTTTGAAAGTGAAAGAAGGGGCTAAGCCGGTACAGGTGGCAGGTGATGCGTATGAAGGAACATACATTCATAAGCGCGACGGATATTATTATTTGTTTGCTTCGATAGGGCGATGCTGCGAGGGCATAAAGAGTACCTATACCACGGTGGTAGGACGTTCTGATAAACTTTTCGGCCCTTATTTTGACAAGCAGGGGAGAAGCATGTCGGATAATCATCATGAAGTCCTGATTCAAAAGAATGAAAGTTTTGTAGGAACCGGACATAATTCGGAAATTGTAACCGATAAAGCCGGTGACGATTGGATGTTCTATCATGCAGTCAAAGTGTCAGACCCGGATGGTCGTGTGCTGATGTTGGATAAAATAGTTTGGGAGGACGATTGGCCTTCTGTAAAAACAAATTCTCCGTCATTGGAATCAGAGAAACCGGTATTGTAGTAGGATTAAAGATAATTGGAAATTAATGAAATATCAATATTTATTAGGTATAGTGGCGTGTAGCGCTGTATTGTCAGGGTGCTCGTCGGGTACTGCGAAAAAGCAAGTTGCAGAAAGTGATGGCGAAGAGATTGCTTTTGCCGATCCTACGATTATCAGGGAGAACGGAAAGTATTATCTGACGGGTACTGGTGACAACCACCCTCAAGGATTTACGATGTTAGAGTCTGCCGATTTAAGAACATGGCAGGTGATGACGGGCGATTCTGTCCAATATCTATTAAAAGAGGGCGATAACGTTTTTGGTGACAAAGGTTTTTGGGCTCCACAGTGGTTTAGAGACGGAACTCGTTGTTATCTGACTTATACGGCGAATGAACAAACCGTATTGGCAGAAGCCGATTCGTGGAAAGGTCCTTTTGTGCAGAACACCATAAAACCGATAGACGGCAGTGAAAAGAACATCGATTCGTTTCTTTTTAAAGACGATGATGGAAAATATTATTTGTATCACGTCCGTTTTAATCACGGAAACTATATTTGGGTAGGCGAATTCGATTTGCAAAAGAGAGCAATCAAACCGGAAACACTGAAAAAGTGTTTAGACTGTACAGAGGCGTGGGAGAATACGCCGAACTATGTATCCGATCCCATAATGGAAGGTCCTACTGTAATAAAGCTGGATGGAGTTTATTATTTGTTTTATTCGGCAAATCATTTTATGAATATTGATTATGCTGTAGGCTATGCTACTGCTTCTTCTCCTTTAGGGCCGTGGAAGAAATACAGTGGCAATCCGATTATCCATCGTGATATAGTAAAGGAAAACGGAACCGGACACGGGGATATTTTTACCGATTCTGTTGGGAAGTACTATTATGTTTATCATGTACATGCTTCCGATACCGCAGTGTCTCCCCGTAAAACACGCATTGTTCCTTTGCATCTCAAGAAAAGTGACGCGGGAATTTATGATATTTCCGTTAATGCGAATGAAGTAATCAAACCTTATAAAAAATAAAGAAAACACAGAGCCTATGATTTTGAAGAAAGTATTTTGTAGCGTTGTTTTGCTGGCAGGTACATTAGGAGCGAGTGCCATTGAGTATACTCCGGTTAATATGACGGCTTCCATCTCATTGAAAGTTCCGGGAAACAACGCAGTACGTTATCCGTTAACATTTCAGGAACTTCGTCAGAGTGAATTCAATTATCAGTTGGTAAGCAATGAAAAACTGCCCGTAATGATTTATCAGAAAGTTTCGGGGGATGAAGATACGAAACGGATTACCTTATTTATTGTGGCATCAGAGGATGTTTATTTCAATTATGGCGAAGAGATAAAGAGCGGAGCAAAGCATGATGATTGTTTGTTTTATATGCCCGGTTTCTGGTATCGGCGAAACTTACGTTCTCCGAAGGAAGCTCCTTCTTTTCATACTTCGGACAGCTGGACGGTGCGAGAGGATCGTTTGAGTAGTCCGATGACTACCATCTTCGATGAAAAAAACAACAAATCGTGGTCGGTAGCCCGGTTGGATAAGTTTGAAACGGATGCATTGACTACCCATAAGGAGGGCGAAGTAATACTTTCCGGAAAAACATCGGTGGGCTATACGGGATTTGAGAATAACGGAGGAATAGCGGCACTTTCGTTTGGATTTCCGTATCGCGAAACTCCTAAAACGTATATTCGTAAACTGACGTTGGCTCCGTCGGTTGAGGCATATCAGTATCTTGCCAAAGGAGAAAGCATGACGTTGACGTGGGAAATCAATGAAAACGCGCCGACTGATTTCTCTGATTGCGTGAAACAGGCATGGGAATATTGTTACGACTTGTACAAGCCTGTTCCGGTAGAAACGCCTTATACCGATGAGATTATGAAAGACGTGTTAAGCAATTTTTTTGTAGAAAGTTTCGTAAGTGATACGCCGGCTAAATATTATTCGGGAGTTGAGTTGCGTACGGCAGACTGTGAAAAGCTGGATGTGGCAGAAGTGGGTTTCGTAGGACGTACCTTACTGAATGCTTTCAACGCTTTAGAGTACGGCGAAGCCAAACATCGCAACGATTTGGTTGCCAATGCCAATGCTATATTCGATTCGTATCTGGAACATGGTTTCTCTGATGCCGGTTTTTTCCATGAGGTTATTCATTATAAACGCAACGGGGCAGAACCTGTACATAGCATCCGCCGGCAGTCGGAGGGAGTATATGCTGCTCTGTATTATTTAAATTACGAGAAACAGCAAGGGCGCAAGCATCCTGAATGGGAAAATCGGCTGAAGGGTATGCTTGATACTTTTTTACGTTTGCAGAATGCGGACGGAAGTTTCCCGCGCAAGTTTAACGACGATTTATCGGTAGTAGATAAGAGCGGAGGAAGTACGCCGTCTGCCACTTTGCCTTTGGTGATGGGATTTAAATATTTTAAAGATAAGCGTTACTTAGAGTCGGCAAAACGTTCGGTAGCTTATCTGGAAAACGAACTGATTTCGAAAGCCGACTATTTCTCTTCTACGCTTGATGCGAATTGCGAGGATAAAGAGGCGTCGCTTTATGCTTCCACTGCTGCTTATTATCTGGCATTGGCTACCAAAGGAGAAGAACGGTCACATTATGCAGAGCTGGCGAAAAAGGCTGCCTATTTTGCTTTGTCGTGGTATTATACGTGGGATGTTCCGTTTGCCAAAGGTCAGATGCTGGGCGACATTGGTTTGAAAACACGCGGATGGGGAAATGTTTCGGTAGAAAATAACCACATCGATGTTTTTGTATTCGATTTTGCCGATGTGCTTCGTTGGTTGTCAGAGGTATATGACGAACCGAGGTTTGCCGATTTTGCCGATGTGATCAGTTCGTCGATGCGCCAGTTATTGCCTTACGAGGGACATTTATGCGGCATTGCCAAAAAAGGATTTTATCCGGAAGTGGTTCAGCACACGAATTGGGATTACGGAAAGAATGGCAAGGGTTATTACAACGATATCTTTGCTCCGGGATGGGTAGTTGCTTCTTTGTGGGAGTTACTTTCGCCGGGACGTGCCGAACAGTTTATCGGCGGTAAATAACCGTAACCCTTACCGGAACTGTTTATAGAGTTTGGCTCCGGTATATATCAAGATAGACACAAATATGATGGCTGCTCCTGAGGGTACTTGTAGCTGGTAAGACAGCAAAAGCCCTCCGAGGCAGCCTATATAGCCTATAAGGATAGACAGCCCGATGATGCGCTTGAAGCTGTATGTAAACAGGTTGGCAGTCATTTGCGGAAGTGTGAGCAGCGAGATGGCAAGCACGATGCCTACCATGCGCAGACATGCCACGATGGTGAGGGCGATGAACATCATGAGGATGTATTCGAACAAGGCTACGGGCATTTGTTGCGAGCGTGCAAATTCGCGGTCGAAAGCGATGGCGATGATGGGACGCATGAAGAGCGTGAAAAATGCGATAAGCACGATGCTCAGTATCGCCAGTATCCAAATGTCTCCCTGCGTAATGGTCAGAATATTCCCGAACAGATATGAAGAAAGGTCGGGCGTGAAACCCGGTGCAAGGAAACTGAATATAATTCCGATTGCCATACCGAATGTCCAGAACACGGCGATGGCGGAATCTTCGCGCATGTCGCTCCGTTTGCTGAGCCATTCTACCCCGAACGCCGACAGTGTAGAAAATACCGCAGCCGCCAATAGGGGAGAGATACCCGTGTAAAGACCGATGCCGATGCCACCGAACGAGGCGTGGGTTATTCCGCCACTGATGAAAACCAGCCGGCGTGTAACGATGTAAGTGCCTATGATTCCGCAGGCGATGCTGGCAAACAGGCTTCCCAACAGGGCGTGTTGGAAGAATGTATATTGGAATAGTTCAAGTAAATTACTCATCGTTAGTTTCTGTCGATTCAGTTTTTAAATCTTCTTTCTCCTACTATCAGGAAAAGCTCGTCTTTCAGTTCGTCAGGCAGTTCCACGTTGCGCAGTTGCAGGCTGCGACACCATCCGGCCACCTCTTCTTCTTTCATGGTATACATTATTTCCCTGAACTCATCAATCTCTTTTTCGGAATATCCGTCCGACGGACGTCCCTTGAAGCGGTCCAGTTCTTCATCGTCGTAATACTCTATCTCTTTGCTTACGGCGGCAAGCAGGCTTTCTTTTTCGCACACTTCATGCTGTCCGCAACATTCGCTGTCTACCGTTATAACGGGGGGAGCTTCTTTCAGTTCGCCGCGGTCGATTTTCTTTTGAATCTTTCGGTTATAGGCGTAACCTACCGCCAGTCCGAATAAAACCACTCCTATCAGTATGACAATCAGTATTCCCATAACGTTATTCTTCTATGATGCCAAATCCGGCTGCCGACAGGTTTTCCCAATAGTGTGGATAAGATTTGCTCACCACTTCGGGATGGTTGATGCGTAAGTTTTTCAGGCGGAGGATTGCCGGAGCAAATGCCATCGCCATGCGGTGGTCTTCGTACGTGTCGATGGCAGGATTGGTGTCTGCTTCACACCGTTCCCCTTCCCACGACAGTTCCGAGCCGTTGTTTTCTGTCAGTACATAGCCTAATTTTTTCATTTCCGTCATCAGTGCGCTGATGCGGTCGGTTTCTTTTATTTTCAGACTTTGCAATCCGGTGAAGCGGAAAGGTACGTTTAACATCGCACACGTAACCACGAAGGTCTGTGCCAAATCGGGCTGGTTGATGAAATCGTACTCCAAGCGCGATACGGTTTCCCCTTCTTTCCGTAATATTACCTCGTCTGACAGATACGTAGTGCTTACTCCTAACAGCCCGAACAGCTCCGCCACCTTTGAGTCGCCCTGCAAGCTGTGTTCCGACAGGCGGGGCAACCGTACGGCAGCCTGCTCTGAAAGGGATACTATCTCATACCAATACGAGGCTGCACTCCAGTCGCTTTCTACCGTAAAGCGGCGGGGCTGGTACCCTCCGGTGTCTACCTTCAGCCGGTTATTGTCCGTCCATTGCGCTTTTGCGCCAAACTGCCGCATGAGTTCCAGCGTCAGGTCGATGTAAGGGCGCGATATGATGTCGCCCGTAAGCGTCAGTTGCAGGCCTTTTTTTTGTGTGGGAGCTATCATCAGCAAGGCAGAGATGTATTGCGAACTGACGTTACCCGGCAGAGAGATTTCGCTGCCTGTCAGTTGTCGCCCGTTGATTTTCAAGGGGGGATATCCTTCGTTTTTCGTATACTCTATCTCAGCTCCCAAAGAGCGTAGCGCGTCTACCAAAATCCGGATGGGGCGTTGTTGCATCCGTTCCGTCCCCGTAATGACGTGTGTACCTTCGGTCACAGCTAAATAAGCCGTGAGAAAGCGCATTGCCGTTCCTGCCGCATGGATGTCGATGGTAGGTGGCATGTTGGTGAGCGCACGTATCATCACTTGCGTGTCGTCGCAGTCCGAAAGGTTTTCCGGCTGGGTATTCCCGTGGGCAAGCGCATTGATGATTAACGCACGGTTACAAATGCTTTTCGAAGAAGGCAGTTGGATGGTTACATCTATCTGTTTGGGCGGAATTAACTGTATACGCTTCATGGTGTGTTGCAAATAGTCATTACAATATGCAAAGATAACGAAATATGTATAAACAAGACAGGAGCCCGGCTGATTTTTATAAGAAGCCGATTAAAGACTCTTCTTACGGGTATGGAAACGGCTCTGAAACGCTTCCCATAGAACAGGGCAACGCTATGGGTAGCGTTGAGTGGTTTATCGGGTAGAAACAGGAAGTCTATGCGGTTGCGTTTTCCGAAGAAAAGCGAATGCTGTATTTGCTTGTTGTTCAAGCAAATACAGCACTGCAAGAAAAAAGGATTCAGATGTAATGTTTTCGCTTCATCCACAAGTAATAACCGCTTAGCGGCAAAACGCCTCCGATTAGTGCGGCTATAAAATAAAGTATTTTGGTAATCATGCCTCCCCAGCTTCCGGTATGGACGGCGTAAAACCACCCTTTCAGGGTTTGCGAGGGTGGCAACTCCTTGTAACGGGTAATCTTTTTTATTTCTCCCGTCTGCTGATTAAACGTAACGCGGTCTGTTTTGCGCATCGATGAATGGGTGTAAGGCGATACTTGTGCATTACCGATAGCTAAGGTAATGTTTTGGTAGGCCGGATAACGGTTTTGTAATTCATGGAATACGTTATCCCATAGGTTATAGTCGAACGCTTGTTTTTTACCGGTCTGTTTGCCGTTAGCCTTGCCCGGAGCAGATGTTTGCTGCTGTCCGCCTCCGAAAAGCGAGTAAGCAGCCGTTCGATACCATCCGAACGACCACGTCAGTCCGGTCAGCGCCATTATCAGTAAGAAAATAGTGGCGTAAAATCCCAATGAAACGTGGCTGTCGTACCAAAAACGTCTCCACCCCTTGCTGTATGAAACCTTCAGCCGGTTTTTCAATGCTTTCCGGTTGCGCGGAATCCATACGATGAGTCCGCTGACGAGGATAAATACCATAACGAGTGTGGTTATGCCCACCACGACTTTCCCCACCGACTTTTCGCCTTTTTGTGCGGGAGGGTTCATTAACCACCGGTGCAGCTTGCGCATGGTTTGAAAGAACGGATAACTCTTGGTCCATCCGTTTACATCGCCCGTGTAAGGGTTTACGCTCAACGTCCTCCGCCCGGCATTTTTAAAACTTGCCATGCACACGCCGTCCGCCTCTCCCGGCATTTGCAAGGAAGACAGTGAAAGCGAATCCGGCATCTGCTCACGGATGCGGGCAGCAATTTCGGAAGGCTGTAAAAATTTGGTTTGAGGCTCCGAACGGTATAAATGTGGGTTGAGTGCCTGTGTGATGTCTTGCTCGAAAACGAGTGCTGCCCCCGACAGGCAAATGACCGAAATCAATATGCCCGTCGGGACAGCCAACCAGAGATGGAGTTTTCTGTATATTTTATTCATCTTATTCAGAGTCTGTAATCAGTGTTTTGCCCAATTATTTGGACGAAGACAGAACTCCCAGTGCAGCAACACTGTCGACCGACTTGATGCTCAATCCGGCAGTGGCAGTAGCCGTAGCAGGGTCTATTCGATAGATGGTCGTAGTAGTTCCGTCGGTCATGACCACAGGGATATAAGCGTACCCCTTGTCGCTGCAAGGCGTACCGAAGCTGGAAAGAACGCTTGCATCAGGCAGTCCGGTAACAACGGTCAGCGTCTGGTCTTCACCTTTGAATACAGCCAACTCGTTACGTTTGGCAGAAGTGCCCGCCATGCCTTCTGCGCCGTCGCTATACATTTGAAGCAAGAAGTAATCTTCAGTGATGTGCCAGCAGCGGAACATCGGGTTATGGTTGCCCTGCAATTCAAGATTAACATAGTAACTGTCATCAAATTCGGTTTCTCCCGCCTTGATGCGTGCCACTCCCGAAGGAAGTTGCCCTTGAACGCGATAAAGCGTATGCGTTTGTCCGGTATTGGTGTCGGTGACAGTCGTTTCAGCCGTTGTAGTACGTCCGTATCCGGGAGAGAACACATAAAGGTCGCCGTTATCCGCTGCCCAGATAGTCTGATAATACTGTGAGCGCATACGTCCGCTGGCAAACCCAATCTTGTTCGTGCGGGCGATGACAGGCGTTTCATTGAAATCATCTCCGCTGTAAATTGCTATGAACGCACTGTCGGGATATTGCGTGGTAGGTATCATGCCGGCAGTGTACTGTCCGGAACCTTGCCCGCCACTATGATCTGTAATGAGTTTGACATCTGAAATCAATTCCGGATAAGTGTTGACAGCATAATGGCTCATTCCCATCGGTACAACCGAAGTATACAGGCGGTCATTGGCTTCTACGAATCCGGCAAAGCTGACACGTTCTCCGTTTCCGAGGAAGTTTTCGGCTATATGACTGCCCGTTTTCGAGCTGCCGTCGTTTGCATTCAGGTAATTGAACTGAAGGTAGTAAGCATAATTGCCTTCGCCGTCGTTTTCAGCAGTTCCGGCATTGGTTGAGGCTGTAATCACATTGTCTCCCCATGTACCGTAAGTGGTAGTGCGGTTATAGGTATATTGGCGCGCTTCTTCGATAGTACCCGAAGAGTTCAGGCGGTAAGAAAATCCCGTACCTGCATTACCGTCGTTATATTGGAAGTTAAACAGATAATTCTCACGGTAGAATATCCAGTTTGAGCCCGATTCGGTTTCCGTTCCGTTTCCTCTTCCGGTCACTTCGCCTTCGTCCAGCGATTCGGCAGTAAGCAGATAAGCCGCATCGTCTGCTATTGCTGCTATTACGTAGCGGCGAATGCTTTCTTCGGTATTATCATCTTTGTTGTCATTACCGTTATTGCTGTTAGGCTCGTTATTGTCGCTGCAAGCGGTGAAAATACTGCCGAAAGCCATTGCTGCGGCAAGTGTCCATACGAAATTGTTCTTTTTCATTGGTCGAATGGTTTTGTAGGGATTAATATTGCTTTATTTATATGTTTTAGTTTCCGAAATGCACCTTGAATTTGCCATAAAAAGCGCGTCCGGCTTTCTGAAGACTGAAGTTGTCATACAGTTTCTCGTTGGTAAAGTTTCTGCATTCGAGAGAAAACTGTATCGTCCGTTCTTTATCGAATAACCGAGAACAAGGTTATGCGACAGTTGGTCGGGTACACGGCTTTTCGTGGTCGGGTCTCCCAGCGCTTCCCAGTAGAGCGGGAACTCATGCTGGTAGTAACCATCGTACCCAATCGTTAGCGTATTTCCTTCGCGGAATAAATCATGCCAAGCAAAGTTTGCATCGAAATTGGCAAACGTATAAGGCTGGTTGGGAATACGTTGTCCGTAGCTGACGCTTTCTTGTAACGTGTTTCCGGCACGGTATCGTTCGTCATCGCGGGCATTGATGTTGTTGAATGTTCCTCCGATATTAAACCATCGGTCATAATTGTATCGGAGTGAGATGTTGAATCCTTTCGTTTTTACCCGTCCGTGGTTTTCGTAAATACCGTAACTCATGCCTCCTATGGCATCCAGTCCGCGTTTGATGTAATCTTTGGTATCGCGATATATCACACTGCCTTCCAAATAAAGCCCGTGTTTTCCGAACTGACGACCGTAGCTGAGGTTGAAATTAACGTTATCGCTCTGTTCCGGTCGCAGATTGGTTTTACCCGCTTCAAGGTCTTCGTCTCCGAAAAGCTCGTCGGTAGTAGGGAGCCGATAGGCTTTCTCGTACGACAGTTTAGCCTGAAGGTCTTTGATGATAAAGTATGTTCCCGCAACTCCATACCCTAATGAGCTTGTATGTCTTGACAGATTGATGTAATCTCCTACGCCGTCATCGTTTTGCGACACAGGACCTTTATTATATTGGTTATAGTATTTCCCGAAAACAGATAAGTTCCATTTCTCCGAAGGCATCAGCCGGTAAGATAATCCGGTGATGTTTTTTCTTGTGATTTTAGGAATATCAAAGCTGGAGATTTTAGAACTTCCTCCCACGTAAGAGCGTGTAGTGCGCTTAAACGTACTGATAACATGATTCAGCGTAAATGTATGTGCCGTACCAATGCGATAGTTGGCTGTAAATGTTCCGTTCCAGTTCATGTTTTTCGATTCGTTGTTCTGATACGATTGTTCGCCGGGAGTTCCGGTGTATTTGCGCTGTCCTAACCAGTTGTATTTATAGGTAGCCGTATCAATGTTATGGGTGATGTTATGATTGTAGTTGGCATTCGCAATGACGTCCAGCCCCTTCACAAATAAATTATGTTTGCTATACTCTATCGACGGAACGAAAGAATGTCCTTTGCGATGCTTTTGTCCGAATACGATATATTGGTAAACTCCTGTTTGTATCTCTTTATAGAAATTGCTGTATGTAAAGTTCAGCATCAATCGGTCGGCCCATTTTTTGTCTACCACACCGATTTTCCCGATAATCGCTTCGTTGTGAAATTGGTCGTTGAAGCGCTTCACGTGATATATTTTACTGCGGTCGGTACTTTCTGTTACGCCATCTTCGCTGAATTCCGTAATGTAATTGTCTATGTAGTAATTGTTGTCCGAAAAGTTTTGAAAAGCATTGACCTCGTAAGTCAGCCCGTTTTTAAACGTCTGACCGAAGTGGACGTATGATTTATGGGTATTGAATGAACCGTACGAATACGACGCATCAAGAAACCAGTTGCGGCGTTTCTTGTTTGTTACGATATTGATTACTCCTCCCAAAGCGTCTGTGCCGAAACCTACGGGTACTACACCTTTATAAACCTCTATGCGCTCGGCAAAGTTTACTGGTATGTTATTGAGCCCGAATGCAGTTCCTGTACCTTCTTGCGGAACACCGTCTATAAATACTTTTACGTGTTTTCCGCTGAACCCGTCTAACATTAATTGCATATCCGAGCCCACTCCGCCTGACTCGCGGAGTTTTATTCCGGGTAACTTTTGAAGAGCTTCACTTAAGTTTTTAGTTGTATTGTGCATTTCTTTTGCATCTAATGCTACGGCGTTGAAAGCCGAACGCTTTACACGCCCCACTCCGTTTGAGACAATCACTACTTCGTCCAATTCAGTTTCTTCTGTTTCCAGTTCGATGTTGCGCCTTATGGGATTGTCTTTGCTGATTTCAATTTTTCTTTCATAAGTCTGATAGCCGATGGCAGATACCGCCAGTGTGTACGTTCCGGCAGGAGCATTGAGATAATACATCCCCTTTTCGTCGGTAGTACATCCGTATTGCGTGCCTTTTAAATAGACAGTTGCAAAATCGATGATGCTTTTATCTGTCGAAGTCACTCTGCCTATTAAAGTAAAATGGATACGATTGGAGGCATGTTTATGATGCCGTTGGGCGGTAGACGGGAATATACATATTATACATAAAAATGTTAAAGTGAAGTGTTTTAATTTAGTTTCCAATGTCGTTTGTTTTTATATAGGTTTTATATCTGATTATTTCGCTGCAAAGGTAGAGGTATATCAAAGCTGCCGCAATCGCAAATAATCGGTATTTTTGAGATGAAACATCCTGTCGTTTTTAACAAGATGTTGGTATATTTTATTTGCTCATTCCTCTTGCTGATACGGATTGAGAGATGTAAAGCGCTTAAATTTTGCTCCTTTTCCGGTAAAATACAATGTGTTAAAACTATATAATTGTAAAGTTCAGTTTTTTAATACTATGAACATTATTTTAATTTTGCCCCAAACATTAAGTATTTATATGGATGAAATAATAATTATTATCGGTCTGATAGTACTGAACGGTATCTTTGCCATGTCCGAGGTGGCATTAATATCAGCCCGTAAGTCTCGGCTTTCAACAGACGCAAAAAAAGGCAGCAAATCTGCTCGTGTAGCACTTAACTTGGCAAATGAACCCGACCGCTTTCTTTCTACTGTCCAAATAGGCATTACGCTGATTGGTATTCTGACGGGTATTTATTCTGGGAACAAAATAGCGGAAGAGCTTGCCCGCTATATGATTACGTGGGGAGTCCCCGCGGTTTATGCTCCTGCTACGGCGCAGGTTACTATTGTAGTGATTGTTACTTATCTTTCTATTATTTTTGGTGAACTCGTGCCCAAGCGCATCGGATTGGGAATAGCCGAAAAAGCTGCCAAAGCCGTTGCCCGTCCTATGAGTTTTTTGGCTAAGATTGCTTTACCTTTTGTTTGGTTGCTTTCAAAGAGTACGGAATTCATCTTTAATTGTTTAGGAATCAAAGAATCGGATAGCAAGGTTACAGAAGAGGAAATCAAGTCGATGATTCAAGAAGGAGCGGAGGACGGAGAAGTACAGCCGGTAGAGCAAGACATTGTTCAGCGCGTATTTTTATTAGGCGACTTGAAGGTCGGTTCTATTATGACGCATAAAAACGAGATTGCATGGCTGGATACTTCTATGAACGCCCACGATGTAAGAGAGGTTCTGGCAAAGCAGATGTTTGAATTTTACCCGATAGCCGACGGAGATTTAGATCATGTGAAAGGGGTTGTCGACCTGAAAGATTTGGTCTTGCACCTGCATGAACCGGATTTCGATTTAAATAAGTTGACCCACGAACCGGTGTTCTTTCATGAAAACATGAATGTTTATAAGGCTTTGGAACAGATGAAAGCCCAGAAAATAAGCAGGGCATTGGTTTGTGATGAGTTTGGTACTTGTATGGGTATCATTACATTGCGCGATATACTCGAAGGGTTGGTTGGCTCGATGGAAGTAGGCGGTGAAGAACCGGATATTATCAAACGGGTTAATAATGACGGATGGTTGGTGGATGGTCAATGTCCTTTATATGACTTCTTGTGTTATTTCGACCGTCAGGAGCTGTTCGAAAACTCAGATTATCATACGTTGGGTGGGTTGATTCTCGACCGTTTGCAGCATGTGCCGCAAAGTGGAGAAACAATGCAATGGAATGGTTTTGTTTTCGAAATAGTTGATATGGATGGGGCGCGTATTGATAAAGTGTTGGTTACTATCCCGGAGTCGCCTCAAGATGAAATAAAGAAATTAGAAAATTGATAAATCATTTTTATAATCTTAGCCTCTTCATTCGGTAAAAATCCTTTGAAGAGGCATTTTTTTACCCTTTTTTATTGCCCCAAAAAACGCAAGCCGAAGCGTTGCCTGTTCCTACCGCATGGGACGGTTGACGCTCCGAATAGAAATTTTCGTCCTTTCGGATAGAAATTTGCCCGTGTTTGTGCCGCATAAATAAATGTAATCGCGTACGCCCGTATATATAGATGTGCTGTTTTTCCTCCTTCTCTTGTCCCCTTCCAAAAAGTTTCCGTTGTAAAACCCTGTTTTACAGCATATTTCCCACAAATATCAAAAAAATATGAAAAAAAGTGTGTGGAGTGTGTTGCGGAATCGGATAAAGTGCGTACTTTTGCACCCGCTTTCGGGAGCGAAAGCCTCTGAACGATGAAAGGCTGGCATCCTTCCCCGCTTAGGGTGGTATCTTTCGTGCCGCGGTCCGACCGCCCCGGAAAACCTCCCCGAAAAAACTTGAAAAAAGTTTTGGTGGAATGAAAAAAAGTGCTTACCTTTGCAACGCTTTTCCGCTGAAAACGACGCGGAAAGGAAAAGACAGAGAGGTCATTGAAATTCTTTAGATATGCAGGAGACGAAAAAGTAGTACAAGCGACGGTTTCTTTAGGAGCGGCTTCCTGTTGTATATATAACAAATGTATATAGGAGCCGTGATGAAAAAAAGAAAACCCATACCCTGAAATTCAGAATAATAAAAAGAATAAGGATATTTTACAATGAAGAGTTTGATCCTGGCTCAGGATGAACGCTAGCTACAGGCTTAACACATGCAAGTCGAGGGGCAGCATGTATCTGGCTTGCCAGATACGATGGCGACCGGCGCACGGGTGAGTAACGCGTATCCAACCTGCCCCGTACACGGGGATAGCCTTCCGAAAGGGAGATTAATACCCGATGATGTCAGGAGTTCGCATGTAAACCTGACTAAAGTATTTACGGTACGGGAGGGGGGTGCGTTCCATTAGGTAGTAGGCGGGGTAACGGCCCACCTAGCCTACGATGGATAGGGGTTCTGAGAGGAAGGTCCCCCACATTGGAACTGAGACACGGTCCAAACTCCTACGGGAGGCAGCAGTGAGGAATATTGGTCAATGGCCGGGAGGCTGAACCAGCCAAGTAGCGTGAAGGATGACGGCCCTACGGGTTGTAAACTTCTTTTATGCGGGATTAACGTGAGGTACGTGTACCTTATTGCAGGTACCGCATGAATAAGCATCGGCTAACTCCGTGCCAGCAGCCGCGGTAATACGGAGGATGCAGGCGTTATTCGGATTTATTGGGTTTAAAGGGAGCGCAGACGGCATGTCAAGTCAGCTGTGAAAGTTCGGGGCTCAACCTTGGAATTGCAGTTGAAACTGGTGTGCTTGAGTTCGGTCGAGGCAGGCGGAATTCGTGGTGTAGCGGTGAAATGCTTAGATATCACGAAGAACCCCGATTGCGAAGGCAGCCTGCCAGGCCTGGACTGACGTTGAGGCTCGAAGGTGCGGGTATCGAACAGGATTAGATACCCTGGTAGTCCGCACGGTAAACGATGGATACTCGCTGTCGGCGATACACGGTCGGCGGCCAAGCGAAAGCGTTAAGTATCCCACCTGGGGAGTACGCCGGCAACGGTGAAACTCAAAGGAATTGACGGGGGCCCGCACAAGCGGAGGAACATGTGGTTTAATTCGATGATACGCGAGGAACCTTACCCGGGCTTGAACTGTGCCTGACTGCCTCAGAGATGGGGCTTCCAGCAATGGCAGGCATGGACTGGAGTCTGCAACCCGACTCCACCAAGCTGGATTCGCTAGTAATCGCGCATCAGCCACGGCGCGGTGAATACGTTCCCGGGCCTTGTACACACCGCCCGTTGAAAGTAACCCGGTTCCTGCGTGTCGAACCGGAAGGTGCGGCTGGAACACCTCCTTTCTGGAGCGGTATGATGCTTGTGCCGTTTTCGGTTCCTGCGTGGAAAAGATAATATGCTGTAAAAGGAGAATGATCCGTAGAGGTAAGTACGGTGAGTTGAGAACGAGGCATTACAAGTCAGTCCTATAGCTCAGTTGGTTAGAGCGCTACACTGATAATGTAGAGGTCGGCAGTTCAACTCTGCCTGGGACTACCGGTGAAGGGGGATTAGCTCGTGGCTAGAGCACCTGCTTTGCAAGCAGGGGGTCAACGGTTCGAATCCGTTATTCTCCACGTAAGTCCGAAAGGACAATGCGGGTGACATGATGGACAAACAACGAACGAAGAGAAGGTTTTGAAGATACGCCCTTCCGTTTGCTGACGGAAGGATATCGGAAATAGATAAGGGGACGGTGGAAGGCTCTCGGAGGCGATGAAGGGTGTCCGCGGATATGAATGGGACAACCATCCCCGCACAGCGGGAGGCTAACGCAGGGAACTGAAACATCTTAGTACCTGCAGGAAAAGAAAATAACAATGATTCCCCCAGTAGTGGCGAGCGAACGGGGAAGAGCCCAAACCCGCCCTGTTACGGCAGGACGGGGGTTGTAGGACTGCGGCATCGCATGAACGATGGCGAGCGGAACGCTCTGGAAAGAGCGACCATAGACGGTGATAGTCCGGTACGCGAAGCCATAGGAAGCGTAGCAGTATCCTGAGTAACGCGGGACACGTGAAATCCTGCGCGAATCAGCCGGGACCATCCGGCAAGGCTAAATACTCTCGGGAGACCGATAGTGAACCAGTACCGT